>Ga0207747_1000006_pt1 | contig 293045 bp, 263 predicted proteins | sample HigsolmetaGSP11D_FD_184839 | JGI IMG/M metagenome (GOLD analysis project Ga0207747, IMG submission 184839) | High solid enriched microbial communities from the Joint BioEnergy Institute, USA - SP1-1-D (SPAdes) | ecosystem: Engineered > Bioreactor > SSF (Solid state fermentation) > Aerobic >... | reverse complement strand
ACGAATGAACAAGAACATTCAGAGCTTCTTTGAGAAAATCTACATCACCATCAAAACCAGACTTGCGTAAAAGCTCCAAAAGTGACATTCTATCTATAGAAGCCACGGTTTGATCCTCCTTCTAAAGATGATTGCGTCACTTTAGTAGAAATCATACCGTGGCTTCCCTTGTCAATAAGCTCGGTGCAATTTTACACCACTACTAGGGACTATAACAAGAAAGCAAATGGTGTGAGTTATATTGAACTCAGCAAAAATGGAGATATCGTGGACTATAATTACACAACCGTGAGCACACAGGATGAAGCATTAAAATGGCTTTTTGGGGTTAATAATCTTAAAATCTCTAGATGAAAGATTTGAACAGCAGATTTATGTAATGGAAGAGCTAAAAGATAAGGTCACATATTTTTGGTTATGAGAATAATAACAAGAAGCATGTTTAAGAAACTTAAATGGAGCCTTCAGATGGCTCCATTTTGAATTTCACATCACTTGGCGATATCAGTGTTAATCCGTCGGTATTTTTTCATTATCAATATGACATCGAGAAGGATCTTTCTTGATCATTGAGTTGTTCAAGCTCAGTTAAAAGCTTAGTCTCCTTAGAGATAGATGATGTAAGGTACCCATATGCTTTCATAAGCTCAGCAAACGATGTGCTTTGCAACTTCCTAGCAAGAGCTTGTAGTGCTTCGGGTGAAGGTCTGGTTTTTCCGCTTCAGATCTTGCCTGCCTGCATAGTCGTCATCCAGGCCTCCTGCTCTACCAGATAGTCCTTCAGCTCCGCGTCATCATGAAGCCATCCTTCATCATCTTCAGATGAGGGCCATACGGGACCGATATGCTGAACACCGCTAATGTACAGCCTTCTTGTCATGCTCGTTCCCTTCATGAGCGGGATGCTCTGCACCCTATGTAATCCCTCTTGGGATGCCGTGTGCCGCTTATGATTACCCGAGCATGACCTGCCATTTCCGTGGGACGGTTCTGCGCAACCACCACATACCCGACAGCTGCCTATACGATCTCCAGCAGCCCATTCTCAATGCATGTCTGGATCGACAATGCCTTGTCTTGTCCGGCGAAACGGATGTACATCACGCCATCGGACAAATCGATGATGGAACCGGTGCCGAAGATCGGATGGCGCACCTTCACTCCGCGGCGAAACACCGATGCATCGCGGATGGCATTCGGAAGACCTTTGGGCTTCTTCGGCTTGCTGGCCCGATCTTGCCGATCCCGGCTTCCGCTCTCCCGCGTGCCACCCGTTATCCGGCCGTTCATGATATTGCGGACCTCGGTGACGAATCGCGACTCCGTAGTATCCTCACCGTCCCGGCTTCGGTAAGTGATCAGCTCAAGTTGCCGTTTCGCCCGCGTCATTCCCACATAGAACAGACGAGCAGCCTCCTCCATCAGGTCCGGGTCTTCCCGATCCTCCTTAGAGGGAATCACTCCTTCCACCAGATCGATCATGTACACGCGCTCGAATTCCAGGCCTTTCGCGCTGTGCAGAGTTGAGAGCGTCACCGCGTTCTGCCCTCTGCGCCGCTTCGCATTCCCCATCTCGCTAGCCAGATACTTCAATCGCTCCGCGAATTGCTCCATCGTCTCAAGGCCATCCGCGATCCCCTCCAGGGCATTCAGGATGCCGGTCAGATACTCCTTGCGGAAGCCCATCCATTCGCTCATCCTCTCCAGCGCCTTCTCGTAACCCAGACGATCTCGGATGACTTGGATCACGGGACGCGGCGGCATCCCTTTCATCTGTTGGAAGGTATGCTTCAGCTCCTCTATCGCCTTCACCTGATAGGTTTGCAGCTTGACCTGCTTCAGCAGATTGTCGAATACCGACTGGTTGTTGTTGATCAGGAGCAGTTCCGCCATTTGCTGCTTGCTGATATAGCCGTTCATTTTCAGATGAATTTTCTCAAGAATATCCGCCCGCCTGTCTGTATAGGTCATGCGCATGAAGTTGAGAATATCCTCCACGACCCAGTGGTTGAAGAAACGGGTATCCGCATCCTTCATATAGAAAGGAATTCCCGCCTTGTCCAGCTCATTCATCAGCACGATCGATGAAGAATGATTGCGATAGAGCACCGCCGCTTCCCGCAGATTCTCAACTCCTCGCAGCTCCTGCAGGAGGTAGACCGCCTGGCTCGCGTAATTCTCGAAGCTCTTGATGACGATCGGTGTGGATGGCGGGTTGGTCGTATGCATGTTTTTGTCGTAGCGATTTTTGTTGCGCCGGATAAATTGGTTGGCCGCCTCGACGATATTGCCAGCGGATCGGTAATTGAACTCCATATACAGAATCTTCGCTTCGGGGTACACATCCCGAAAGTTCAGCAGATACTGCGGTTCCGCCCCGCGCCAACTGTACAAGCTCTGGTCTTCATCGGCGACGACGCACAGATTGCGGTGCGGCCGAACGAGCTTCTCGATGATCGCATGCTGGATCATGGACGTGTCCTGGCTCTCGTCCGTCAGCACATAATCATACCGCGCCTGATACTTCTCTAGCAGCTTCGGCTGGCTGGCCAGCGCCTGCTCACAGACTGTGAGCATGTCGTCATAGTCGAGCAACAACGTATCGGTCCCGTACAGCTTGAACTTCTCATACTCGTGCATGATCCGCTCTGCCTGAGGCACGTTCACTTTAACGCTCGAACGCTTGTTGTCGGGGATCATTTTGTTTTTGATATAGCTGATATATGTGGTCAGTTCGTCCAACTGGTCATCGGTGATTTTCTCGCCGACGAGATCCTTGAAGATCTTGCGCAGCAGCACCTTCTTGTGCAGAAACGGCATGCTGCCTTCGCTGTCCGTTGTCCATTCCTGCTCCTCCGAGTCGATATCCCCTTCGATGATCCGATAGGGCTTGCCCGCAAGGCGCAGATACTCCCGCACCACCTCGAACGCCAGGCTGTGGATCGTCGAGAAATCAACCGGCGGCAGATAAGGGAACAGCTTGTTGAACCGCTCCTTCATGTCATGCGCGGATGCGCGGCTGAAGGTCACCGCTTTGATGCGAGACGGATTCACCCGCTTCTCCTCAATCAGGTAGCCGATGCGCATGATGATCGTCGTCGTCTTGCCCGAACCGGGTGACGCCAACAAGAGCAGCGGTCCTTCCGTGTGAAGAACCGCCTGCTGTTGCACCGGGTTCAGGTCAATCCCGGCTTCCTGTTTCTTGCGTATAAAAAATGGATGAACCTGATTCATGCTGCAGTCCCTTCCATCGTCAAAACTCATGCCAATATCATAACACATTTGGTTGTGCGCCGTTCGACGGTTTCGTCTGACGGTGATCATTTGTGTATGATTGGTATATAGATCCATAAGAGAGGGGTGCCTATCAGCATGAACATACCTGGAACAAAGCCTGATAGCCAGCCTGTTGTTATTTTACAAGCTCAAGGCGACTTATACAGCGATTTTCACAAAATTTAACATACAGTTGATCATTTTGAGCTTTCTTTGGTGAGCTTCTGATCTCTTGATGATTAAAGAGTGTTAATTTATTGAACATATGAAACGTTGCAGGAAATCTTTGATCATAATTTTCTCGTTTAATGTTATATTTTCAGCCACAATATTGGCAACCCTAATTTACACGGCGAGAATGCGGTGGTAATATGTTATAAAACATCACATTAGTGACTGGAATCCATAATCGTGTCAGGAGTCATCATGGGGAGTGGGATGCATGAAGAAGCCGATGATCGGGGTTATCCCGTTATATGACGAATTGAGGACCAGCTATTGGATGCTGCCAGGATATATGAAGGGCATCGAGGAAGCCGGCGGAATCCCTGTCATGCTGCCTTTAACGACGGATACGGAAGTGATCCTGAAGCTGGCGGAAACGTTCGACGGCTTCCTGTTTACGGGCGGACAGGACGTCGATCCGAAATGGTATGGCGAGGAGAAGAGTGATCTGTGCGGGGCAGCTTGTGCAGAGCGTGACAAGCTGGAGATGGAGCTGTTCAGACACGTTGTCGAGATGGACAAACCAGCCTTCGGCATATGCCGCGGCGTACAACTGATGAATGTTGCGCTGGGCGGAAGCCTGTATCAGGATATTCCTTCGGAGAAGAACAGTCCGCTTACACACAGCCAGAAACCGCCATACGATGTTCCGGCGCATGGGGTGAACATCATGCCCGGCACGCTGCTGCATCAGATCGTTGGGTGTGATTCGCTGCGTGTAAACAGCTATCACCATCAAGGGATCAAGCGGTTGTCCGAACGACTGATTCCTGCTGCATATGCGGAAGACGGATTAACCGAAGCCGTCAACTTGCCAGGCAAGAAATTTATCCTCGGGGTGCAATGGCATCCCGAATACATGTACGAGAGCGATCCGTACAGTTTGCGTCTGTTCCAGGCGTTTGTCCAGGCATGCGGTTGATGCGAGATGCGAGATCCGGCAGACCGGTTCTATTTATGCGTTAAAGTAATACGCTTACTGCGGACACTCTCACTGTGTTTCGCGTGCTGCAACTCGTAACGGAACGTAAAGCCGCTATTTGAGTCAAAATGAGCCGATTTGCCAAGCTAACGGAACGAGATTCCGTTATTGGATGGTTTCGGTCGTGATTCCCCAGCCCAAGTGGCCGATAACGGCTGTACGTTCCGTTAGCATCAGATAAAACAGATATTTTTGCCGAATAACGTCTCCTGGTTCCGTGATAAACACAGCCTACTTTTTAGCCTCCGTAAACCGTTTCAAGTTGCTTAGTATCAGGTGCGTTAAGATGAGCGTAAGCAAATAGCCGATGAGCGGATCATTAGTTTCCCATTTGACGGCTAGCAACATATACAGGAACGTGGACACGCCAAACAAAATAATCAGGTAAATGATTAGATTAAAAGAGCATTCAGCATAGCTCTCATCCCAACGATCTCCCTTCCAGTTACTGCACGACGTCAGCTTCGACCGTTCTCTTAATCTCTTCGGCGAGCTGCGGAATGGCGGTTTCCTCGTACTGCGAGCTTTCGATGAGGTGCCGCTCAGGTATGCTCGATTCCTCAAATTCCTTGAGCAAGACGGCACACCTCTCGCCCATCCGGTGTTCCTCCGGCCAGAGTTGGTCTCTCCGCTGCAACGTATGTTCATCTGCCATCAACACCGCATACTTAATATCTGGATTGAATTCCTCTTTCAACTGTTCCGCTAACCAATCCACATTCGCCGGAAAAATGATATAATCGATCACCACATCGAACCCGTAGTTCAACAGATTCTTCGCAATGGATCGGATATTCTCCCACGTGAGTTGCAGCGTCTCTTGGCACAGCCAAGGCAATCCTCTGCCGTTCACAGGGATATGGCTGATATCGTCCCCTGAGATGATGCGCTTTTCTCCAGTGATCGGTCCAAGGCAGAGGAGATGGTTGATTTCCCAACACCTGCCGGTCCGGAAATGAAATAGACAGTCGGCATGATGCTTCACCTTGATCTATTCAATCGTCTCTGCCACTTAACTTTCCGCATGCCGCTGCTTAGGCAAGAAGATGAACAACAGGACTCCGATCAAGAATAGCGGGATGATCGCCAGAATCGACCAACGCGGATTGCCCGTCAGTGTGGTCGTCAGAGCCATGATGCCCGGGCCCATGATCGCCGCGAACTTGCCGATGATGTTATAGAAGCCGAAGAACTCGTTGGAGTGTTGCTTCGGGATGATCTTGGCGTAGTACGAACGGCTAAGCGCCTGAATTCCGCCTTGCGCGGATGCGACCAGAGCGCCGAGCAGGAAGATCTGCCACACCGCGGTAAGGAAATAACCGCCGATACATACGAGGACATAGGTGAAGATCCCCATGATGATCATCCGTCCAGTCGAGTATCTCTTGGCGAGCCTGCCATAAAGCAAAGCGAAGGGAAATGCGATGATCTGGATGAGAAGCAGGATGCCGAGCAGCATAAAGGTATCCAGGGCATCGCTACCGAGCACGGATGTCGCATAAGGCACGACCATCACGATGATCGTATCAACGCCATCGATGTAGAAGAAGTAGGCGAGCAGGAACAGGAACACCGTTCGGTACTGCCGGATATTCCTGAACGTGGATGCGAGTCTTCGGAAGCTGTTTGCCACCGGCTTCGGCTCCGGTTCGATGTAGTGCTTCTGGTGAACATTGCGCAGCATCGGAAGCGTGAACAGCCCCCACCACAGCGCGGTCACGATAAATCCAGCCTGATAACCGATCGCCTCATCCATCCCCAAGAGTACGATCAGGGCGAGGCTGATGCCGAACGGAATGACGCTGGAGATATATCCGTAGGCATAACCTCTGGCCGACACATTGTCCATCCGTTCATTGGAAGTCACGTCGACGAGGAACGAGTCGTAGAACACGTTCGCGCCAGCGAAGCCGACGAAGGACAGCACGTAGAAGATCGCCAGTAGTTGCCACATGCCGCTGGAAGGCGGCACAAACGCGAGCGCCTCCATCAACTCTGCTCCGTCTCCAACTCCAACTCTTTTTTCTTTGATTGTATCGAAACACCCAGTTTTTTCAATATCGAAAAAATAGCGTCATATTTTCAAACTGTCTGGGATCTAATTTCCTTTCTTATCAAGAGCTTGTGTGCTGAGACGATCCAGAAGCCTGTGCTTGGTCACATAGTAAACGATAAAAATCGCTACCCACAATATCGACAACACCAGGAACAGATTGCTGTAAACCGCGCCGGACGCCGGAGCCATCGCCAAGGGATTCCATGCACGCTCGGCATCGAGGTCCACGATTCTGCTGTATACGCCGATCGCTACCGTGCCCGCGATGAAGTTCTGCATCATGAGCAGCCCCATGCCTACACCAGCCTGACCCGCTGGCAGCGAAAGTGAAATGGAACGGGACATCACCAGCGACATCGCCGATTGGCCGACATACCCCAACACCAACAGGCAAGCGATCACCCATACCGGCAGCCCGATCAGCGCAGACAACAGACCATATCCTGCGAAGAGCAACACGGCAGCGATCATAAACAAAGCCAGAGGCCCGCGCTGATCCGCCAGCTTCCCTGCCTGGCGGTTCAGAAGAGCCGTCATGGCTGCAGCCGGAACCATGACCAGCCCGATCTCCCTCGCCGGGAGCTGGTATACATCCGCCAGAAACAGAGGCGTCGTGAAAAACAGCGAATAGCTGATCCCCATCACGAGAAACGCCAGCACCAGATAGTAGGTATACTCCCGATTGCGGAACAGTGCCGGTTGGATAAAGGGTTGCTCCACACTTCGTATCCGCGCGACGAAACCAACAAACCCGATCACCGCTCCGATCAGCCACAACACCTGGGTCGTTACCGCGAGCAACAGCATCGCGACGCCGGCCGCGAACAGCCCCCCTCCAAGCCAGTCGATCCTCGTGTCCTTCACCTGATCGTCACCGAGGAACTTGTGATAAACAGGCAACAAGAACAGTAGCAGCAGCGGGATGGCAAACAACCACCGCCATTCTAGTATGCTGACCACGAGAGCAGAGACGATAGGCCCAAGGGCATTGCCGAGCGCGACACCGGCGAATACAGTGCCCATCGCTCTCCCCCGCTTCTCCGCAGGATAATAGCGGATCGGTACGAGCGAAGCTGTCGCCGGTATGGCAGCAGCGCCTGCCGCTTGCAGGCATCTTGCCGCCAGAAGCAACCCGTAGGTCGTCGAGAGGAAGCCGAGGAGCGACGCGAAGCTAAACATCGTAAGGCCGAAGGTCAGAAGGTGCTTCAGCTTGTAACGATCCGCGAGCTTGCCATAGATCGCAGTGCCGATCCCGTATATGAGCGTATAAGAAGAAGTCACCCAACTGACCTGGGAACTCGTCAGCGCAAATTCTTCGCGAATGACAGGCAACACGAAATTAAAAAGCAAGATGCTCATGGAGGACAACATCGTCGTCAACATCATGGAGATCAACAGAAATTCTCTACGTCTGGCCAAAGCCTTATCCATCGATCAACATCTCCTTTGCGTAATTGACAGTCAGTACTGACTGACATTTATGAGGTGAATAAACAGGTGACTGGTGATGCAGCCACCTTAATCGACTCTACGAATTGGGCATCTGAATCATGGAATGCAGCCGGAACGTCCACTCCTATCAGCAACCGGCAACGCCCTTCGCCCCTAATGCCCGATGCACCAACAACGTGCATCAGGCCATGCCCGCGAAACTTCACGGTTATGGAGTTAACCCCCGCACAAACACCGCCACGCTCTCCTTGAGCAGCCCTTCAAACTCCTCATCAGAGAAGGCGTAATCCTCATTCATCCTGCCCTGCGCCAAGCCGAAGTTCATATACAGGAAGGTAATCGCGATCTTCTCCGGATCAACATCACGCAGCTTGTTCAGGTCCTTCATCCTGGTGAAATATTGGGTAAGCAACTCCTGAAGGATCTCCGGATGCCGATGGGCATACTTATGCAGACCCGGGAGGTTCCGGCCGACCTTCATAATCACCTGCAGCATCTTACGGTTGCGATACATGATTCGGTGATAGTTCTCGCTGATCAGCCACAGATCATCAGCCAGATTCCAAGCTAACTTCTGGTCGAAGATCGCCTTCATCTCCTCGGCATAATGATAGCGGTCGATCGCCTTCTCCAGCAGGTTCTGCTTGCTCTTGTAATGGCGAAACAACGTCTTCTCGCTGAAACCAGCCTCTTCCGCGATCTGCGCCGTGGTCACTCCTTCATAGCCGTATCTCGCGAAGAGTTCAATGGCCGCATCCATAATTTTCTGTGCGGTGGCAGTTTTCCTGGGGGTAACCATTGGTTGTTCACATCTCCTATAGGAATGTCAGTACTGACTGACATTATTGTATGATCAAAAAATGCCACTGTCAACAACCAAAACGGATATTTGTTGCATCAATTCCAAATAATGATACTAACATCCATACGCAAGAGGTGGCTATGGGAGATGAGAACAGTCAGTCAATTGCTCAGTCGGCTGCTGAACTCCAGCCGAAGACGATCGGCACGTATGACACATCTCGAACAGCGATGGCAAGACCAACAGGTTCAAGCAACGCTGGCTGACGAGCTGGATCTCAACATCGAGCGGCTGAAGGACATTTATGCGGATTGCTCCGACGTCGTCTTCCATGACTTCGTCATCTGCGGCCGCATTCGGGCCATGCTGATCTATATCGAAGGTTTAACCAATATCGAGGAGGTTGACCTGCATGTACTCGCACCGCTCCAGCGCGACTCTCTCCATGCCCCCTCTATCGCGAACATCCGTAGGACGATCCCCGTCTCGTCGATCAAGCCGATAGCGTCGATTCGCGATGCGATCGAAGAACTATCCATCGGAAACCCCATCCTGCTCGTGGACAAGGAGCAACAAGGCCTGTCGTTCGGCCTGTCCCAGTGGGAGAAACGCTCCATCGAAGAACCTACTGCCGAATCTGTGCTCAAGGGGCCGAGGGAAGGCTTCATCGAATCCCTTCGCACCAATACGGCGCTTCTCCGGCGAAAATTGCGGACACCCAACCTGAAGATCAAGACAATTCGCAAAGGGAGCTATTCCAGAACCACCATCGCCATCGCCTACATCGAAGGGATCGCCGCGCCTTCTTTGGTCGAGGAGATGATGCGGCGTCTGGAGCGGATCGAGATCGACGGTATCCTGGAGAGCTCGTACATCGAGGAATTGATCGAAGACAATCCGTACTCGGTCTTTCCACAGATGCTTTCGACCGAACGCCCCGATGTCGCCGCAGCATATTTGCTGGAAGGTTGCGTCGCCCTGTTGGTCGAAGGAAGTCCCAGCGTCCGGGTGGCTCCGATCACGTTCCATTCGTTGCTGCAATCGCCGGAAGACTATTACGAACGATATTATATCGGTTCTGCCATCCGCTGGCTTCGTTATCTGTTCTTCGCCATCTCTCTGCTCGGCCCATCCTTGTACGTGGCCGTTCTCACCTTCCATCAGGAGATGATCCCCACCCCGCTCTTGCTGACGATGGCAAGATCGCGAGAGCAGATCCCTTTCCCCGCTCTCATCGAAGCCCTGCTGATGGAGACCATGTTCGAAGCACTCCGGGAAGCCGGCGCCAGACTGCCGAAGCAGATCGGTTCTGCCGTCAGTATCGTAGGAGCACTGGTCATCGGCCAGGCCGCGATTGCAGCGGGCATCGTGTCCTCCCCCATGGTCATGGTGGTGGCCATCACCGGCATCGCTTCCTTCATGGCTCCCCGGTTTAATGTCGGGATTACCGTCAGGTTATTGCGTTTTCCCATGATGCTCCTCGCTGGGTTCCTTGGGTTTCTCGGCATCATCCTGGGGATCATCGTCATACTGAATCATCTGTTGTCGCTGCGATCCTTCGGTGTTCCCTACATGTCACCTCTTGCTCCGATGCGGGGACGCGATCTGAAGGATGTGCTGATAAGGGCGCCCATTTGGATGATGAATACGCGTCCTCAAGCCACAGAAGACAAGAACCCCAGACGGCAGGAAGCAGATATCCAGCCAGATCCAGCTAACGGATATGAAAGCCCATAACTCGAAGAGGGGGGAGCTTGTGAGTAAACGATTGAAAGCCGTTGTCCGGATGGCCCTGCCGATAGCCATGCTGATTCTGGCCGGCTGCTGGGACAGCACGGAGGTCAACGACCTGGCGATCATTACCGCGGCAGGTTTGGACCTGACGGAGGATCAACAGGTGGAACTGTCCGTCAAGATCTACCTGATCTCTCCCTCCGATACGGAGCAATCTAACGGGATGAGCGAGTCAAACGGCGGGGGGAACGGCAAGTCGGTCATTCGCGCCGTTCGCGGCAAGAGTTTCGCGCAAGCAGCCTCCAATCTGCAACAGTTGCTCACTCGCCAGGTGTTCTGGGGGCAAGCGCAGGTGTTCATCTTCGGAGCAGATATGGCTCAGCACGGACTGGATGAGCTGATGGATTACTTGACGAGGCAGCCCACCATCCGGGAACGGGCGAACGTATTCATCAGCCAGACTTCAGCCAAGGAGGTGCTGGCACTGGACCCGCCAATCGAGCGATCCGTAGCCGATGCGCTGAGAGAGATGGTCAGGCTTCAGACAGGGCTCGGCACCACCGTGCTGGACTTGGCTCAGATGATGTCAGGCAAGTCCCGTACGGCTATCATCCCACTGGTGGATATTCTGTCTGAATCGGAGTATCAGCAACCGTTCCCGCATATATCTGGAGCAGCGATCGTTAAGAACGGCAAGATGATCGATCAGGTGGATGAAAAGATCACGATGGGCATCATGTGGCTGATGGACATCATCAAACAAAAAGCTCTCACCCTGGAACCCCAACAGGGGCAACATGTCTCCGTACAACTGCTCAGGGGGCATTCCAAGTTGATTCCGTCCATCGTGAATGACCGTTGGGAGATCACCGCACACATCGAAGCGCTGGTGGAGATCATTGAAAATACGACAGAGCGCGATTATTCCATCCCGGATCATCTCGAACAACTGGAGGCGGAACTGGAGGAGCAAGTCAACCAGGACATCAACCAAGCGCTGGAGTTGGCCCAGCAGAAGTGGAAGGCGGATGTTTATCAGTTCGCCGATGTGTTCTACCGGGCATACCCGAAAGTTTGGGACAAGAACAAGGATCGCTGGGAGGAGATCTTTCCACAAGTGGAAGTGAAGCTGGATACGAATATCATCGTAAAAAGGCCGGGCATGACCGGCAAGAACATCTTCAAGCCAGGTCAGAGGTGAAGCCGATCCATGGAATTCGCGAAAATCTTGGGAATAGCAGCCATTCTTGCGGCCATCGTGGTGCTGGAATGGCGGGAACTGGGAGCGCATCAACGCAGAGAGCGAATCGCGATGGTCGCGTTGTGCATAATCGGGGGCGTTCTGGCGGTGTTGCTCATGTACGACAGGGAGTTGCCAGGCCCGACTCAACTATTTGAATCGATGTTCAAGCCTCTCGCTGAGGCATTTGAACGATGGGCTATGGAAAGGAGCATGCAACCATGATCGAGAGAGGGAAGATATCCGCATTTCAATTGGGCAAGATAATGTATCTGGCCATCATTCCCACGGCGATACTGACGTCACCCGCAATAACGTTCAAATATGCCCGTCAAGACTTGTGGATCTCGCCGCTCTGGGCGTTCACCGGGGTGGTCGTGGTGCTCGTCGTGCTTCGCCTCCACCATCTGTATCCGGGGCAGAACTTCGTGCAGATCTGGGAACGCGCCGTTGGCAAGATCGCTGGGAAGGTGATTGGCGCGATCTACTGGATATTCTATCTGTACGTCACCGGCATCATCGTGCGAGAATATGGGGAATTCGTGGTTGGCTCCTTCCTGCTTAAGACACCTCTCATCGTATTGCTTGGCAGCATGATGCTCGTATGTGCCTTGTCGGTGCGCGGAGGAGTGGAGATCGTGGGCAGGTTTGCCGATCTGTTCCTCCCCGCCTTCATCATTCTGTTCCTGCTCATCATCGTGCCAATCACCCCGGACCTGAACATCGCACGGATACTGCCTGTCATGGGGGAGGGAGTCAAGCCCTCGCTTACGGGCGCTTTCGTCCTGCAACTCTGGTTCAGCGAGCTCACAACGGTGTCCTTCCTATTGCCCTATGTCAATGATCGCCAGAGGGCAGGTCTCAGCATCTGGCTGACGTTAGTCGCGATTATACTTACGCTGCTTATCTCCAATCTGATCACCCTGTTGCTGCTCGGCAATCTGACTGGCAGCTATACGTTTCCATTTCTCATCTTGGCAAGATACATCAACCTGCAGGACTTCTTCACCCATCTTGAATCTCTGTTCATGGCCATCTGGGTGTTGTGTGCATTCGTGAAGATCTGCGTGTTTTATTACGTGACGGTACTCGGCGCCGCACAGTGGATGGGGCTGAGCAACTACCGCCCCATCGTATGGCCGTTCGGCTTCCTGCTGACCGTGTTCAGCTTCTGGGCCGCACCCAACTATCAGGAATTGACCCATGCGATCTCCACCTCCGTCGTCTTCGCGATGCTCATGATGTTTCTGGTTCTCCCCGTCCTGCTGCTATGCATCGTCTGGTTGAGAAAAAAAACAACCGCCACAGAACGGCCGCTGTGACGGTTGCCCCAGACGATGCGATCAATATACATCCTTGCGCTCGTTCCCCCTTCGGAACTACCCTGCTCCACCACAGCGAAGGGGAGATAGCCAGGAACGCGAAAGCAAGCTCGCTCGTGTGTTATCAACCTTCAATCAATAATTCTGACAACTCATCGATCACACGATCATACCGTTCTGGCTGGCCGAATCCATATCTGGCGTAAATAAACGGAATACCCGCCACCAACGTTGCCTCATAATCTCCTTGCGTGTCTCCCACATAAACCGCTTCCTTCAGGTTGTTCCGTTGCATGACGAGCTTGATGTTCTCGCCCTTGCTCAGTCCCGTATTGCCGAAACATTCGAAGTCGGTGATATAGCGCTCTATACCTGCTTTCTTCATGAACAGCTCGATGTATCCAGACTGGCAATTGCTCACGATAAACAAGGGGGTCTTGACCGACAGCTCCTGGATCGTCTGGACAACGCCCGGATAGAGCAGGTTATCCGTGCAGTCCTCCAGCGCCTCATGCTCATACTCCACGCATGCTTCCAGCAATATGGCCCTCTGCTTCTCATCCGCATCAGAGAACAGGATGTCGGCGATGACATTCATCGGTCTGCCGAACAGTTGCTTCAGCTTCGCCGCCGTCACCACTGCGGACGTCCCGCCCGTGGCGCGAATCGCCTCGTTCCATGCTCTGGCGACCACCTCAGTGGTATCCCATAAAGTGCCGTCCACGTCAAACATGATATTGTTCATCTTCAAACCTGCTTTCCTGAGTATTGACCTGAATCTTACTGAACCGCATAAGGAATCCCGCCCATCACACTTCTCGGCCTAATCTTATCCTTTCAGCTTCTCCGCCAGCCAATCCAACGATTCCGGACCGCCGAACTCATGTCCGCCTTCGAACAGGTTATAGCTGAACCGGTCCTGTGCCCCATAGCCTTCATAGACACCGCGCACCTGCTCGATCGCGACCTTCGTCGTCTCGATCGGGAAGATCGGATCATGAAGCCCCGCTTCGATAAACAGCGGTCTGGGCGCGATCAACGCAAGCAGATCGGGCATCTCGGCCTTCGTCAGGATGCCGGGGATGTAGTTGCACAAACAATGCTGCATCGCCAGGATGCTGCCGCGATAGGTGTTCGGATAGATGGCGACGACCGACGCCTGGATGCGCGGATCAAGCGCAGCGGACAGGGAGGCGACCATGCCCCCGCCGGAATGTCCCATATTGCCGAGCCGACCGCTGTCGACCTCCGGCCTGCTCGCCAGATAATCGGCTGCGCGCAGTGCCTCTGCTGCCCGCAGTCCGGCGGTTGTCCTGCCGGTCATCATGAGCGAGACAGACAGGTTGTAGCAGGAGTTCGCGATGTTCGGGTCCTTCCGAACATCGCGAGCAAGCCTGCGGTCCCCGAAGCCGACGATCTCCGGCGCCAGCACGACAAGGCCTCGCTTCGCGAGCGCATAGGCCAAGTTGTCCGACAACTTGCCCGTATCCGGCTTGGGATTGCCGCCCTTGTCCAAGCCGACCAGCGAGCGGCTGCCGTATCCGTGGCCATGCCATAGCAGCACGCCGGGTCTCCTCTCTCCCGGCTGGATCGACTTCGGGATCATCACATACGCCGGCATCCGCATGCCGCCCAGCGTGGTGAATTCCACCCGTTCGCGGATTGCCTCCTCCAGCTCCACCCGCTCCAGTAACACGGGGTCCAGTCCTTCCGTTCCCCGCTGGGTCAGTTCATATCGCCCCAGCGCTTGCTTGAGTCCGCTCAGCAACGATTCTCTTCTTGCTTCCCACGGCAATTGATGTTGATCCTGGCGTGCGGCCTCCAGTTCATCGTACAACTGCTCAAGATAAGCGTCAGGGTGAATCATCCCGGTTACCTCCTCTTGTGATCGCCGACCATCATGGTCGGCCATACCCGACCAGCAGGTGTATGTTCTGGTTGAATATCTGCGCCAATCCGGATCCAGTCGATATAGGTTCATCTTATCTGTCCACGGCGAACCTGTAAAGATCGTCAGCGACCGTGGTTCATCCAATCCACATCGTAACTAACGGAGACCGACATCCCTGCTTCTCCTTCGCGCTTATTGTAAATATTTGATGTGGATTGTAAGATTTTAAAGAGGTGATCGTATGGACCACAAGGACTTGATCTTTCTGTGTGATTCTTTCTACAACCTGACTGGCCTGCCGATTCGTTATTATGCTAACCAGCAGCTTGTCCGCATGCAACCACGTATACCTCATGAAGTGGACCCCATCCATGAGATCATGCCCCGCATGTTGGAGGATCATCATGACCTCCATTACTATATGAACGATGATCTGCTGTTCTATGGCAAAGTGAAGGAACTGCGCTCAGATCGAATGTTCCTGATTGGGCCATGCTCCAATGTCCCTTTGTCAGGGCCGAACATCACGTCCATGATGATTCATGCGAAGATCGCCCATCAGCATCGTGAAGCATTTGCCCATTTTCTGACCAATATCCCGCCACTCTCATTTGAAAATTTCCTGCATGCGTTGTGCTTCTTCAACTTCTCCCTGAATCGCACGCGGATGTCGGCAGAGGAACTTCTGATGCTCAGCAATCCGATCAGCCCTAACCTGACCCGGATTCAATCCACCTTAACCGAAACCCGGTACCGGGCGGCGGAACAATTTCTCTCGCATGATACGTATCAGTTGGAGCAACAGATCCTCGCCTACGTGCGCGAAGGAGATACGAAGAAGCTGTCGGAACTGTTCCAAAGTCCTGTAAGAGCCGACGCGGGACCTGTAGCGAAAGAGGCGCTCCGCCAGGCGAAGAATATCCTGATCATCACGGCGGCTCTCGTATCAAGAGCGGCCATCCAGGGCGGCCTGGACATCGAAACCGCCTTCCACCTCAGCGATATCTATATTCAGCAAGCGGAAAGCCTCTCACAGCTCGATGCGCTAACTCTGCTGCTCCAGCGCATGATTACGGACTACGCAGAGAGGGTCGCATCTGAGCGGTATCCATCCCATCTGTCGTCGGCAACTCGGGCATGCATCGACTATATCAAGAAGCATATCAACACGCCGATCCTCGTCAGGGACATCGCCGAGCATGTAGGTCTGTCCGCTTCATACCTCACCAGAACATTCAAACAGGATACGGGGATGAAGCTGAACGACTATATCAATCGGGAGAAAATAGAAGAAGCCAAGAAGCTGCTGGCCTTCTCCGATCGATCGCTGAGCGAGATCAGCAACTATCTGTGCTTCTCCTCACAAAGCTATTTTCAGAATCTGTTTAGAAAATATGAAGGCATCACTCCGCTCACATACCGGCACATGACCCGGACCCAATAGCCATCAGTCTCACTCCTGCAATCAACGCAAAATTCTGCAATATACGTCATAAATCTACAATACATTTCCACCAGATCAAACTATACTTAGATCAACTATATCTGACTGGTGGTGTTCAGATGAGACGATTACAAGAGTTAGTCCAGACTATGACTATCGAAGAGAAGGCCGCGTTGCTGGAAGGCACCGATTCCTGGTACACCAATGCCATACCACGGCTCAGCATTCCGGCGCTCATGCTGACCGATGGGCCACATGGCGTGCGCAAAGTCCGAGCGTCAAGCGGCAGCTTCGGGATCAGTGACAACGAGTATTCCACCGCCTTCCCCACGTCCGCCGGCCTGGCTTCTACATGGAATCCGGAGCTGGCTTATCGAATGGGAGAAGCGATCGCCGAAGAATGCCGAACGCTAGGGGTGGATGTCCTGCTCGCCCCGGGCATCAATATCAAGCGCAGCCCATTGTGTGGACGGAACTTTGAATATTATTCGGAAGATCCCTTGGTCTCCGGAACGTTCGGCGCGGCTTTCGTACGCGGCGTACAGAGCAAAGGCGTCGGCTGCTGTGTGAAACATTATGCCGCGAACTCCAATGAGGATTACCGCTTCGTCGGCGATAGCGTCGTGGATGAACGTGCGCTTCGCGAGATCTATCTCCGCGCCTTTGAACAGGTTATTCGAGAAGCGCAACCCTATGCGGTGATGTGCTCCTACAACCGGGTGAACGGCATCTTCGCCTCGCAGAACAAGCAGCTATTGACGGATATTCTGCGTGATGAGTGGGGCTATGGAGGCCTTGTCATGACCGACTGGGGGGCGACCTGTGACCGGGTGGAAGGCGTAAAGGCCGGATGCGACCTGGATATGCCCGGCGGTGTATGGCATAACCGGGCATCCATCATCGAAGCGGCGAAGAACGGCACCCTGCCGATGGACCAATTGGATAAGGCCGTGAAGAGGGTGCTTGAGCTGATCGAACGATGCAAAAGCGCTGAATATGAAAGCGGTTACGACCAAGAAGATCATGAGAGGCTCGCTTGTGAGATCGCCAAGGAAGGCGCCGTTTTGCTCAAGAACGACGGCACCCTGCCGCTGTCTGGGAAGGAGAAGCTGCTCGTCGTCGGTGAGATGTTCGAGAAGCTGCGCTTTCAGGGAGCAGGTTCATCGCTCATCAACCCGCCGCGCACGATCTCTCCCAGACAGGCCTTTGACAAGCGGGGCATCTCATATACCTATATGCCTGGATACCGTTACCTTAAGCCAGAGCGCAATCCTGCGTTGGAGCATGCGGCACTTCAGGCGGCACAACAGGCGGATACGATCCTCTTCTTCGGCGGCTTGGACGATCTGGAGGAAAGCGAAGGCTTCGACCGGGTGCATATGCGGCTTGGTGAACCCCAGGCGAAGTTGATACAGGAGCTGATCGCGACAGGCAAGAAGGTTGTCCTCGTCCTGTTTGCCGGAGCTCCGGTGGAGCTGCCATTCCATGATGGCCTGTCTGCTTTGCTTCACATGTATCTGCCGGGCATGTACGGCGGCGAGGCTTGCGCTTCCCTGTTATTCGGCGAGGCGACACCTTCCGGCAAGCTGGCCGAGAGCTGGCCGCTTCGCCTGGAGGACACCAGTTGCTTCGCCGATTACAATCGAGGTCCTGTATCCCGCTATTACGAGAGCATCTATGTCGGATATCGTTATTATGATAAAGCCGGGACACCGCTCCGTTTCCCTTTCGGTTACGGTCTGTCCTATACGACATTTCAATATGCCAATCTTCGTGTGAGCGAAGCAGACGGCAGGATCACCGTCCTCGCCGACATCACCAACATCGGGTCTCGCGAAGGAGCCGAAGTGGTGCAACTGTATGTCCGAAACAATCACGGCCAGGTGTTCAAGGCAGACAAGGAGCTTCGCGCATTCACGAAGGTGTCACTGAAGCCGGGAGAAACCCGGTCTGTCGAGCTGTCGTTCAACAGGCAGGACCTGTCCTATTGGAATCCGCAGCTTCATCGTTGGGTGCTTGAGAATGGCACCTACGAGATCTGCCTGGCGGCATCAGCGGCGGATATCCGCCTGACCGCCGAGTGGAGCATCACAGACGCCGAGGATGTTCCCTCGCCATACTCCTCTGCGGTGCTCAGCGATTATCGGGTGCCGCCGCAGAACATCCCTCCCAGCTTCGCCGAGCTGATCGGACGGGAAGTGCCTGAAGCGATCGTTCATGCGCCATTGACGCTTGACTCGCCGCTTCGCGATTTTCAGCGATCATTCCTGGGACGAATCCTCTATGCATCTGTGATGGGTATGGCGAGCCGAGGCTACAAGGAAGCTCTCCACATGCCTGAATCCCTGGAACGCGATATGAAGCTGAAGAATTCGTATTTTCTTGTACGCTTATTGCCGAGCAATTCGATCCGGTCTATGTGCATGTCGTCCAGCGGCCAATTCTCGTATCACATGGCTGTTGGTTTCGTAAAACTGGCGAATGGCCGGATCTGGCGGGGACTGAAAGCCTTGCTTCGCAAGGAGAAGCCTCTGCCGCTTCCATCTCAAACACAAGGAGGAGCATCCCATGGCGTCTGATATTCTTCGTTCCGGGGTATGGAATTCTCGCATTGCCGCTCCCGATACAACCGGCAAGGAGAAATGGCTCGGCTATCTGCTAGGTCCTGCCGGGGCATTGCTGCTCAACGCCGTGCTCTCTTCCTATCTCAACGTCTATTATACGGATGTGCTGGGACTTACAACGGTTGGCGGAGGTGTATTCCTCGTCCTATTTCCGATTATCTCGAAGATCATCGATGCGATCACCAATATCCTCATGGGATATCTCATCGACCGCACCAGAAGCAGACACGGCAAGGCAAGGCCCTGGCTGCTCCTGTCCGCGCCTCTCTTGGCCATCACTGGCATCTTGTTGTTCACCGTTCCAGACGCCAGTACAACGGTCCAAGTGATATGGGTCATTCTGTCTTACAATCTGTTCTATTCCTTTGCATACACGATATTCAGCATGAGCCACAATCTGATGGTGCCTCTCTCCACCAGGAACACGTTGCAAAGAGGCCAACTCTCGGTGTTTAACCAGATCTCCAACATCATGATCACCGGCATCATCGTGGCCCTGATCTTCCCGATGCTGGTCATGCCGATGATCGGCGTCGACCAGAACCGATGGATTCTCGTCATGAGCATCATCTCGATCCTCGCTCTCCCGCTCACTCTGCTCGAATACTACTACACCAAGGAGCGAATCACCGAAGAGTCCGGCGGTTCAGCTACGGAAGACGCACAAGCGAAAGTTTCCTACAAGGCTCAATTGAAGGCGATCTTCACAGACCGATATATGCTGCTTATCTTCGGCTACTTTCTCATCTGGATCATCGGCGTGAGTTTGAAAAATCTCAGTCTGGTCTATTACAGCAACTACGTGCTCGGCACCTACAATGATGGGATCACGCAGATGCTGATCTCGGTGATCGGCGGCATCCCGATGGGCATCGGCATCTTCATCGTGTGGCCGCTCGCCAAGCGGTTCGGCAAGCGCAACCTGACGCTGTACGGCTTCGTCCTGATGGCGGTCGGCAGCGCGATCTGCTGGATGTTTCCGAAGGATATGACGATTTTCCTTGCGGGGCAATTTATCAAGAACATCGGCGGATTGCCATGCGCCTATGTGTTCATGGCCTTGTTCGCGGACACGCTGGATCATGTGGAGTGGAAAGTTGGCTTTCGCGTCGACGGCATCGCCATGTCGGTGTACAACACGATCTCCGTGGCGATGATTGGCGTCACGACCGGCATCTTCAACGGCATGCTGTCGGCATCCGGATATGTGGCCCCGTATTATGATGCTTCCGGCGAGCTGATCGCCATCCAGTCCTCCAACGTTCAGAGCACGATCACCTTTGCCTTCGTCGGACTGGAAACGATAACCAGCATCGTCCTCGTCATCCTGCTCGCTTTCCTGAATGTGGAGCGGGACATCGATCAGAAACAGCAAGTGATCAAGGCGCGCAAGGAGGGAAGATTCCATGCTTAAGATTGCGTCCGTGCGGATCGAAGGGTTGGAACGCGGCTGCATCACGGACAGGCGTCCGACTATCTCGTTCACGCTGGATTCGGATGTCGAGGGGGAAGCGCTCAGCAAAGCCCTCATTACGGTTGGGGAATGGTCCTGTGAGACTACTGACCAGATCAACAATCTGTATGGCGGAGAGATGAAGCCGTTCACCTCCTATGAGGTGCATATCCGGGCAGAAGGCAGGACGGGCGAAGTGGCAGAAGCGGCGTCCAGCTTCCAGACCGGCCGTCTCGATACGCCTTGGCAAGCGTGCTGGATTACGGATGGGACTTATGAAACGCCGAAGAAAGGTTCCCCCGTACCGATGACGTTCCGTCATACCTTCCGCTTGCCGGACAAACCGATTCGCCATGCATGGGTGAATGCGACAGCTCTGGGAATCTACGACATGATGCTCAATGGCGATAAGGTTGGGGAGGATTATTTTGCGCCGGGATTTACTTCTTACGATCATTACATCCAGTATCAAACCTATGATGTCACGAAGCAGCTCGGCTCGAGCAATACGCTCATTGCGGTCGTCGCAGGCGGCTGGGCGGTCGGTTCATTTACTTATCGCAGGAAGAACAGGATCAGCGCAGATCGCCAAGCCTTCCTCTGTGAACTGCATATCGAATATGAGGATGGAACAAGCACGGTTATCGGGACAGATGAATCCTGGCAGGTGACTCTGGATGGTCCTTGGCGCTTCGCCGAATGGTATGATGGGGAGACGTATGATGCCACGATTGATCTGGAGGCGGTAAACTGGAAGCAGGCCTCGATCACGCGCCCACGGAAGTCTCCGGCTCTGCTCGCGCAATACGGAGATCCGGTGCGCGTGCAGCAAGTGATGAAACCCGTCACCTTGACGAGGGCTGCCAGCGGTGAGCTCATCTATGACTTCGGCCAGAACTTTGCCGGGGTCATCTGTGCCAAGATCACAGGCAAGCATGGCCAGAAGATCGTCTTCCGCCATGCCGAGGTGCTGGTGGATGGAGAGCTGTTCGTCAAGTCGCTTCGCACGGCCAAAGCAACCGCCACCTATATATGCAGGGAAGGTGAGCAAACCTATTCGCCCCGTCTGACATACATGGGCTTCCGTTATGTTGGCGTGAGCGGTATCGAACCTGACGGTCTGGAGTTGTCCGCATACGTTCTTCATTCGGACTTTGCAGAGATCGGCAGCTTCACCTGCTCCAATGAATGGATCAACAAGCTGAACAGCAATATTCGTTGGAGCGGGCGTTCCAACTTCGTTGACATCCCGACCGACTGCCCGCAGCGGGATGAGCGGCAAGGCTGGACAGGCGACATCGCCGTGTTCGCGCAGACAGCCTGCTATAACTTCGACCTGAGCCGCTTCTTGGACAAATGGCTGAAGGACATGCGAGCCGAACAAGGCCGGGGAGGCGGCATCCCGATGGTGGTGCCGCGCGGCGGAGACAGTTGGCCGGTGATGGCCACCTCTGCCTGGGGGGACAGTTGCGTGCTTGTTCCTTGGGCGGAGTATCTGGCACGCGGCAATAGGCGGCTCTTGGAGCAGCAATATCCAACGATCAAGAAGTTTCTGAAAGCCGCGAAGTGGTGGGCTTCTTTCCTGTCCGTGACTCCAAACAGCCGATATATCTGGAGATTTCCTTTCCATTTTGGAGATTGGTGCGCGCCGGGTGAGAACATCAGAGAGTGGCTGAAGAAGGGCAAATGGGTCGGAACGGCTTACTTCGCCAACTCCTGCAGGCTGGCGGCCAAGATCGCGGATGCGCTCGGGTACGAGGAGGATGCGAGGTATTATCGGAAGCTTCAGGAGCGGATCGTTAGGGCTTATCGCAAGGTTTTCACCGATGGCAAGGGCAGATTGAAGCATGAATTTCAGACCGGTTATGTGCTGCCCCTGTACTTCGGCATGACCGAAGGAGAGGAAACTGGTCGCATGGCCGACCATCTTGCCAGATTGGTGCGGGAAGCGGACTACCATCTGACAACCGGATTTACCGGAACGCCGTATCTGCTATTCGCTCTGTCCGACAACAGTTATGTGGATGTCGCTTACCGTGTACTGTTGCAAGACACCTGCCCTTCCTGGCTGTATGAGGTGAAGGCTGGCGGGACAACGATATGGGAACGTTGGGACGCCCTTCGCCCAGACGGCACCGTGAATATCGGCGATCTGACAGGCAACAAGCCGGAGGAGGAGTCGGGGGGCGGCATGGTCTCCTTCAACCATTACGCCTACGGAGCCGTCGGCGACTGGCTGTACCGGCGCATCGCAGGCATCGAGCCGACGAGTGGAGGGTATCGAACGTTCCGTATCGCTCCGGTTCCCGGTGGCGGGCTAACTTCAGCGCGGGGCAGCGTATGGACGCCTTATGGGCAGGTCGTATCGGACTGGCAACTCGAGGGCGATCAATTCACGATACGGGTACAGGTTCCAGTTTCGACAACCTGTTCACTGGTGATGCCGAATGGCGAAGAGCATATCCTCGAAAGCGGGAAGTATGAGTTCACCTGCGTCCTGGGGTGAACCTTTAAGGCAGCAGTTGCTTCTGGTTGCAATCACAAACCTATACCGTACGAGATATTCCGCAGACGTCACTCCCGTTTTCCGCTGAGCTGAACAGACGGCCTCACTGACTCCCGATATTCCGTCGGCGTCACCCCTGTCTTCCGTTTGAACAGGGCATGGAAATATTTCATATCTTGATAGCCCACGGCGCCGGCCACATCCCTGACGCGTTGGCGGCCATTGGCCAGCATGCGGCAAGCTGCGTCGATCCGGATGCTCTGCACATAGTCGAGGAAGCTCATGCCGGTCTGACGCTTGAACAAACGGCTGAACTGGCGCTCGCTGAGATTGGCATGGGCGGCCATGTCTCCCAGCCTCAGCTCTTCCGCATAATGCTGGCCGATGTAGTCGATCGCCTCGTCGATCGTCAGCCATTTCGGCCGCTCCGCAGGCGGCATATCCAGTTGCGTGCGATACCGGTACAGACCAGTCAAGATGCGCAGCACATGTGAGGCGAGTACAACGAGATAACCGGGCGGTCTCGCCGTATATTCCTGGTACATCTCGCGAAATATCGCATGATATTCGCCCGCCGCATCCTTCATCGAGAACCAGCCAAGCTGGTCATCCTGGAACATCCCGCAGATCTCAGCAGCATGAGGCAATCCCCTGCTCAGTTCGGACAGATAGGGCACTGGAAAGAGGCAATTATAGACGATGAGTGGCTGATCCTTGCGCAGCGTCTTGGGCCGGAAGACGTGGCTATGTCCGACGGGAATGAAGAACAGCGTTCCGTGTTCAACGGGTACAGCCTCACCGGCGATATAGTGAATACCCGACCCTTCGCATACATACGTGATCTCGATAAATTCATGGGCATGCTCGATCATATCGAACGTTTCGTACGCCCGGTTCACATAGATCGGCACATCCGGCTCGAAGAAGATTTCCCCTCTCATGACAAAGGTAGAGCGTTTGATGCCCATCTGATCCCCCCGTTCATATATTCCTTTGATCCTAGCAACAAAAAGGTTGATCAGCGCGTTTATATCTCAAACACCATTTATTTGACATTATTCCAAGTATAGGTGATTCCGGTGAAGAAGAATCTGCTGATCGCTGGTGCGCTTGTCGCCGTACTGTTGATCTCCGGCAGTCTCATTTTCTTATCCGATACAACCACGAAAACCACCGTCGTTCTCAACTACTTAAACGACAACCTGGATGCCGGAGGGATTCGCTTGGGCATGCCCGATCACGAGGTGATGGAACTGCTGGGCAGCGGGGCATACCTCCATGGATTCGGCGGTTATGTAAGGGAATATCCAGATATGGGGTTGTTGGTCAGCATCCCGACCGATCCAGACCATGATCTGTGTGGCGGTATCAGCCACCTGGAATTTCATAACCCAGCGTACTCCATCTTCGGCATCAGAGTTGGGGATGACATGCGAGGAGCGATGTCGATACTCAAGGCGAATCGATTCCATCCAAGCGATCATTCTCCTGATACTGTCCTGCTCGGCGAGTTTTCGATCAAACTGAGAGGCCAGGACAGAATCGATGCCATTCAGATTTGGTTCGACGACAAAGATTTGAAGGATCGGCTTTACTAGACGGACTGTCGTCTTATGTTCCTATCTTATGCTCCTATCTTACGTAAACGGTTTATTATTGTCCATATCAGCCTATAAAGATGTCCGATTCAACCAACATCGACTCTTCACCTGCCTACTATAATGGGGGTTAAAGAATATCATTACGAGAGGAGAAGCGATGTACGATGACGACAGTGCAAGTAGCCGAGCTGCGTTGCGAGTATCGTAAGAATCCGGTCGGCCTTGGAGCCATGAGGCCCCGTTTCAGTTGGCAATTGCGCGCCGACCGACCGCATGTCTTGCAACGCGCATACCGTATCCAGGTCTCTTCCGCTCTGGCAGGGTTTGATGAGGACCACCTGGTATGGGACACCGGCATGGTCGAATCGGATCAATCCAACCTGGTGGAATATGCCGGAGAGAAGCTGCTGTCGAGGGGAAGGTATCATGTCCGCGTGAAGGTGTGGGATCAGCATGGCCACGAGTCCGATTGGAGCGAGCCGGGCATGTTCGAAATGGGGCTCCTCGATACGTCCGATTGGCAAGCATCATGGATTACTCCCGATCCGAACGCCATCGACTCGCAAGCAGAAGAAATCTTCATGCTGCGCAGGCAGTTCACCGTTGAAGGGGAAGTCCGCCGGGCTACCATCTATGCCACCGCTCTCGGGATGTATGAACTTGAGCTGAATGGAGAGCGAGTCGGTGATGGGCAGTATGCTCCCGGCTGGACGAGCTATCGCAATCGCCTGCAGGTACAGGCTTATGAAGTGACGAAGCTTCTGCGCCATGGCGACAATGCGATCGGCGCCATGCTCGCAAATGGCTGGTATAAAGGCATACTGGGCTGGAATCTTCAGGGGAACCTGTATGGGGATCAACGGGCTCTGCTCTTGCAACTGCATATCGATTATGCGGATGGCCGAACACAGCTCATAACCAGTGACGGGTTATGGCGAGCCTCCACTGGTCCGATCCTGATGTCCGAGATCTATCATGGCGAGACCTATGATGCCCGGTTGGAGAAGCGCGGTTGGTCGCAGGCCGGTTACGACGATCAGGGATGGGCCTCGGTGGTCATGCTTGAGCATCCGAAGCACATCCTGATCATGCAGGAGAATGAACCGCTGCGAATCACCCAGAAGCTCAAGCCGATCGCACTCATCCGCACATCAACCGGCGAGACCGTGCTCGACATGGGCCAGAACATGGTCGGACGCCTCCACATGCGCCTGAACCTCCCGGCAGGTATGGTGTTGACGTTGAAGCATGCCGAGGTACTGGACCGCGAAGGCAACTTCTATGTCGGCAACTTGCGCCAAGCCAAGCAGACGGTAACCTACATCTGCCGAGGCGGCGGAGAGGAGTACGAGCCGCATTTCACCTTCCAGGGCTTCCGTTATGTGAAGATCGAAGGCTGGCCGGAGGATGTGCCGATTGAGCCGGATCGTTTCACCGGGCACGTGATCCGCACGGATATGGAGCCTGCCGGCAGCTTCGAATGCTCGCATGAGCTGCTCAACCAACTGCAGCGCAATATCGTATGGGGGCAGCGTGGCAACTTCCTCGATGTTCCGACCGATTGCCCGCAGCGCGACGAACGTCTCGGCTGGACTGGGGACGCGCAGGTGTTCATCAGAACGGCGGCATTTAACTACGGCATCTATCCGTTCTTCTCCAAGTGGCTGCATGATCTGAAGGCGGATCAGTTGGCACATGGCGGGGTACCGTTCGTCATCCCGAATATCCTGGGTCAGGATGCGCACAGCTCTGCCGCCTGGGGCGACGCAGCAGTCATCTGTCCGTGGACGCTGTACCTGTGCTATGGGGATATTCGCATCTTGGAAGAGCAATACGACAGCATGAAAGCTTGGATCGAATATATTCGTGCCCAAGGAGAGGACGAGTATCTGTGGAATACTGGCTTCCACTTCGGGGACTGGCTCGGCCTTGACGCCAACTCCGGCGACTATGTGGGCGCCACTCCGCGTGACCTGATCGCCACCTGCTTCTATGCCTACTCAACGGAGCTTGTCGCGAGAACGGCGGAGTTGTTGGAACGAACGGAAGATGCGGCGAAGTATCGCGAGCTGCATGGGCGCATCGTTGAAGCTTTCCGCCGGGAATTCATCACGCCTAGCGGCCGCCTGGCAGCCCATACGCAGACAGGCCATGTGCTGCCGCTGATGTTCGGGCTGGTGGATGGAGAGGTGAAATCGAGGCTGGCAAGAACGCTGGCCGAATATGTGAAGGAGAAAAATTACCATCTGACGACTGGATTTGTCGGCACTCCGTACCTGTGCCATGTTCTGTCGGATAACGGTTATCATGATGTGGCGGTCAAACTGGTGCAACAGGAGGACTATCCAGGGTGGCTGTTTTCGATCCATCAGGGGGCAACGACGATCTGGGAGCATTGGGATGGGATCAAGCCGGACGGCACGTTCTGGAGCGATGATATGAACTCGTTCAATCACTATGCGTACGGCTCCATCGGCGACTGGCTGTATCGGGCGGTAGCCGGCCTCGACTTGGATGAGACTCAGCCGGGCTACAAGCGCATCCTGCTCAGGCCGCGTCCGGATTCGGAGCTCACCTATGCCAAAGCTGCCTATGAGTCCCCATACGGGCTGGTGCGAAGCGAGTGGCGGCTAAGCGAGGACGGAACGGTTGTGTATGAATTTGAGCTTCCGCCGAACACGACGGCGAGAGCGAAGCTGCCTGGCGCTACGCTGGCCAGAGTGAAGGTGAACGGCGTGGCCGCCAGTGAAGCCGCAGGCGTGCTTGCAGCCCAAGAAGAGGACGACAGCTTGACGCTGGAACTTGGCTCTGGCATCTATTGTGTGGTTGTGTCCGGAGCATGATCGGACAGGAGCAGGGCCTACGGCTCTGCTCCGGCCGCTTCCCCACGCCTGAGACACGATTCTGTCAGCTCTCACGCTACTCCAACCGCTTCTTCACGCCTGAGACACGATTCTGTCGGCTCTCACGCTGCTCCGGCCGCTTCTTCTCGACTGAGACACGATTCTATCGGCTCTCACGCTGCTCCAACCGCTTCTTCTCGACTGAGACACGATTCTATCGGCTCTCACGCTGCTCCAACTGCTTCTCCACGCCTGAGACACGATTCTATCGGCTCTCACGCTGCTCCAATCGCTTCCCCACGCCTGAGACACGATTCTGTCGGCTCTCACGTATTGGTTTCAGAAGCCTCTGCATTTTTCCACATCTTGTCATCCTTCGTGCAGTTGTGCTAGAGTTGTGATAGATCCTGTGGAATGACGATTCAGAGGGTCTTTACGGTAAAACACCCATATCGATATTGCCACGCATTGACAAGGAGATCATTCCATGATGGAAATCGTCCAATTCGCCAAACAAGACACATTCAAAGATAAAGCAGAAGCACTGTTCGCGAAACACAAGGCTCTGATCTCAACCGTACTCCCAAGTGCCGATATTCAACATGTGGGCAGCACGGCCATCCCTGGCAGTCTGACCAAGGGAGATCTGGACATCCAGGTGCGCGTTGCAGCAGAAGATTTCGATAATGCAGTACAGGCTCTATCCAACTTCTATTTACTTAATGAGGGAAGTACCCGTACAGAAACGTTCCGGGCGTTCAAGGATGATACGACCGATCCGCCGCTCGGAGTCCAATTAACGGTGATCGACTCAGAGTTGGATATTTTCTGGAGGCTCCGCGATGTTCTGCTGATGAACGACCTATACAGGCTGAAATATGATGAACTCAAAAAGAACTACGAAGGCAAAGATATGGAAGAATATCGTGCAGCAAAAAATGAGTTTTTCGAATGGTTGATGAGCACCCCGGAATATAACCGTTTGTAAGTCCAGCCACCATGGAACTGCAAGGACATCGACATCTTTGACAGTCTGCGAATGTGCGGATGAGGTGATCGGATGCTTAGACTGAGGAAAATCATCATGGATATGCTAATCAGCAACGAATCCTTGCCCATCATTACATAAGGCAGACAGCGGATGATCCGCCACCTGCCCGTCATGAGCGCAGATAGCCCTTGCAGAGCCTTATCTGTTCGCAATGATGACCGAGTACACATCAAAAGGTTCCATAGCTGCTTCTTCCTCCTCTTCTTCATCTACTGCCATGATCGGCAACCCACCATGATAGGGAAACTGCAACATATCGTCCAGTATGGGTTCAACGTTGTCTATAATCCTGTACGCACCCGCAAACGGCAACTTCTCGTGAAAATCTGAGATAAGGCTGAACCTCAGTCTCGCGGATTGCCTATCAAACCAGGCATAGAAGATCATATTGTGATCACTTTGCTTCATGATCTGTTCTTTCCTGTTGATTTGAACCCGGTCGATGAAATCCTTCAATTCGTCTATCGTCAGTTCATTCGCCATTTCTTGTCCGACAGAGATAGACCAGGTATTATGCGCCAGTTCATCATGAAGATCGTCCGGTGACTCCCCGATAAACAGCTGATCTTCGAGGATCTCGTCCAATTCCTTGAAAAAGGCCGCTTTATCCACACTAACCTCCTCCTATCCAATTCCGCCAGTCAACCGCCTGCACGCCTGGTTAACAAATCGCACCCCTTTGTGAAAGGAACCTAATCTGCTCAGCCGCAGATCGGTGATCCATTGAGGCGTATCTATTAACTTTACATATGAATACCTCATATCCGCAGACCTGTGAACACTTCACTTCTATCGCTTCTATGACCACTTCTATGACGCACACTGCTTGGCCACCCACAGCCCGCCGGTAAAACATCGATATAGCGATTCATCTCCGAGAGCGGATTTATGAACTCATTCAAACCTTCAACCGTTTGGCTTCCGTTTCATATCCCATCGCCCTGGGCTCGTCAGCAATCATGTTCAGCGTACGATTATCGATATCGGCTTGATACTGATAGTCCCGGACATAAGCAAGCTTGGTCGCCTAGATCCTGATCCTCTCCGTCTCATCCGCGCCCAAGCGAACCATGATCTCATCCTGCTTCACATGTACCTCTGGCACGGCAGACCACAGCTTGTCGGCATCCTGAGAGGCCGGATCCCCATATACGGCAGTGATGAGCAAGCTCGTGCCAGGCGCAAGCTCCGCCGTCACCGTCGGGATCACCGTTCGCGGATGCAACAGGTTCGTGTTGGCATTGGCATAGATCAATTCCACCTTGCCGATGAGGTTCTCACCTTGCGCTAACTCACGCGGTCCCCATTCGTCAGCACGAGACAACTGAGCGTCCAGTCGGCCTACGCCATACAACCGCACGATGCCGCTCGCCCCGTTCGCCGATACCGCCAGCACGCGATCCTCCACATGGCGCGGCTCCACGCCTCCCCGACGGTCTGCGCCTTCGATCCCGAGTGCGAAGCCGCCGTCGGCCACGTGAAGCAACCTGCCCGAATGAATCAGATGGATGCGCACATGCCAAGGCGCGCCGGCGATGATCCAGGTGCGAACCTCCACATCGGCCCATGGCTTCCATCTCGTATGGATCAACCGGCCATCCAGCGTATATTCCTCCGATGTCCGCTTCACCCGGTACAGCCGATCTCCTTCACTTAGCGCCAACATGGAGTCATATGCCCCCTGCCCCAGCCCATACTCCGCCCGCGGCACGCTGAAACCGAAGCGGTTTGAATAGACAAACTTCTCATACTTGGCTGACGTATGGGTATGTTCATTCGTCCCGCGATGGCCGGAGTTGAAGGCTAGCACATGATCTTCATGCCTGCAGACGATGAAGTGCGGCGACTGTTGGAGAACCCGCTCCGGCAGCGCGGGAAGCGGCAGTTCCTCCGCCTGCCAGAAAGGATGAGACTCTGGCAGCGCCAGGATCAGGAACGTCTTCAGCGCCCAGTATGGAGACCCCGGCGCATTGTAGTTTTCCGCCATGATCAGGTTCGGGTAAGCATAGCCGATCGAGAGTGTCCCGTCCGCCTGGAAGATCGGCTGCTGGAACCACCAGCGCAGATGCCGGAGGATGAGCCCTTTCATCACGCCATAAGGATACACCTCTTCTTCCGCGTAGACCAGCGCGCTCCAGAACGCCGCCTGAGCGAATCGATACGTCAGGCTGCGTCCATACGGAAGCGCCGAACCGTCTGCGGCGAACCAATGGATAAACTGCCGGGCGAACAGCGCAGCCCGCTCCCTGTAACGCTTGCTTCGCTCCGGGTCTTCCTCTTTCATCCACACCGCATAGAGCAAGCAGTAGAAATGGATCGCGAACGGCCCGTAGTAATCACAATGCGCGCCGATGCCGTCGGAATACCAGCCTTCGTCCATGTAATACTCTTCGATTCTCGCCAGATTCGCCTCGATTTTCTGCTGGTCATAGGGCAAGCCCAACCTCTTGAACCCCAGATTGACCATCACCAGAAATAGCAGCCAATTGCAATCATATAGCGCTTTCTCATTGATCTGGGCGAACCACGCATACACACGCTCCCGTTCTTCCTGACTAAGCGGCTCCCAGATTCTCTCCGGCGCGATAGCCATCGCAAGGCCATAGGCAGCCATCTCCACCAGCTTCTGATCATAGTCATGTACCGGGCCCCAATATTCGGGATGCGATGGATTGGTTCCGTTCACGATGCCTTCCCGGTACAACTCCCACAGATCGGACTCTCCGCCTCCTGCGGCAAGCGGAGCCAGCCCCCATAACACCCGCGAGCAGCCTTCCATATCCGCCGTCTCGATCGTGCATCCGGAGGCCGTTGCACCCATTCGCAGATGGGCCTTCCCCTCACTGTAATAGGGCCTTAACGGCTCGATCAATTGCTTCAAAGCCGACTCAACGTCACTGCGCGTCTTCAGTGGATTGGATCTGACCGGGTTCATCCGCATCGCTCCTTGATATATATGTAGGACATGATTACATTCCAACTATTTCCCCATATCCATCTTATTCCACTGTATACAGACAAACAACCCCCTGCTCATGCGATGCTCCTACATGCAGTCGAACTGCAGGCTCGAGGCAGGCATCTCATGAACAGGGGGCTGTTCCCGCTTCTATTACAGACCTTCGCCGTTCAGATAGTTGTAGAACGCTTCGTTGGCCCAGAACGTATACGACTCGACTTCAATCTCCGGATTAAGCTCTGAGAAACCGGCTGCGATGTCATCCGTCGCATCGATCAGGGAGAACGTCTGTGCATAGAAGTATCCGTCGGTGATCTTGTTGTTGGCGATCAGCTTGTATCCTTCACTGTTCGGCTCTGTCAGCGTATAGAACAGCGGCTGGAACCAGGAACCATAGATCAGACCAGGCTGATCGCTGGCATTTTTCTTTGCATATTGCAGGACGATCGCCTGGAATGCTTCCTTATCTGTCTGGTTGAAGAATTCCAGCACGAGGTCGTACTCCTTGGACGAATGAATGTAGTTGCCGTTTTCCGTCAGCACCGCCTTGGAGTTCTCATCGACGTACGGTTCTCCCCACTCCTTGCGATGCACGTATGCGGAAGTCTTCGGCTCGAACTGGACTCTGGCATCGATACCTTCGCTGCGCAGCAAACCAAGGAGTTGAATGGCGTGGCGGACATCCGAATGGCCGTATGTAACCGTCAGGGACGGCACGAAGTTGGAGTCGAACCGGCTGTCTTTGAGATTGTACCCGGTGACAACGTCCTGCTTAAGCGCATCATCCACCAGCGGCTGCAGCGTCGGGATTTCGATCAGGTTCGACGTCTCGAAGGCGGTGATGAATTTGCTGTAAATATCGTCATCGCTCACATAACCGATATAACGCTTGTAAGCGCCGTTGAACTCAAGCACCTTGCCGAGCAACGTCTGAACAAGCTCCGGCGAAGCCGTGCGATTCGCGCCAATCTCCCCGTAATAGTAAGCCGGGATCAGACCGGTATCAACAGCGGCCGCAAGTTCCTGGGCAGTCGCCGTGTTGAACGATGCGGAGGATAGACCGAGACGAGCCAGCGCGGCATCCACCTTGGATTGCGGGTAGGTAAGAGCCAATTCCTTCAGATTCGAAGCGCGTACCGCGATCAGGGCGGCCACCCAAGGCTTCAGCGGCTCATCCGCGCCAACTCCCGGCCCGCTTAAGATGCCATTGGCATAGAGAGCAGCCGCGCTGGCATACAGCCCATCGACTGCAGCCAGATCCGTGAACGCAACGTATTCTTCAGGCGCCTGAAGATCCAGGATATCCGCTATGTACTCGATAAATTGCCCTTTGGTCACCGATGTCCCGATGTTTATGCCATATTTGTCCTGCAGGAATATGGCGTATTCCTCCGCGCTTGCCTTGTGCGTCTCGGCAGCATAGGTCGCGGGCAGAACGGTTTGCAGCGTCAATGATGTCATCAGCAACAGAGCAACGAACCATTTGGTCAGGAAAGAGATGTTCTGGGTTTTGGTCATTTGAGTGGCTCCTCTCGTCTATTCCTATTAAATATATCGGATTTATATGTGATTCTATCAGGATTGTGGTTTTACGTCAATCATCATTTTGGCCGAAGCTACGGGATGATTTCAGATAAATTTAAGCTTCCCCTTCTATACTCGGTTCTGACGAAAGGAGGAAGGCCATGCACAAGCCGCTAAAATTCAGACACGAACTCAAGTATCACATGAACCCACATCAATACTACATCATCAAGCAACGGCTCAAGCATCTTCTCATCCCGGATAAGCATGCTGGTCCCAACGGAGATTATCATATTCGAAGCCTGTATTTTGACAATATCGACAACCAGGCCCTGCATGAGAAGTTAGGCGGCGTACTGGATCGTGAGAAATACCGGATTCGGATCTATAATCGCTCGGACCGCATCATCCATCTGGAGAAGAAGCTGAAGCGCAATGATTACATTGCGAAAGTCAAGGAACCGCTCACGCGTCCGATGGTGGACGCGATCATGTCAGGAGACCCTGAGGTATTGAACGTGCCTGACAAGCCTCTCTTGTACGAGTTTTACCGCAAGATCAAGAACGAGCGGATGCAGCCCAAAGTTATCGTTGATTATGTTCGTGAAGCATACATATGCCCCTACGGTAACGTCCGCCTCACCTTCGACAAAGAACTGAGGACGGGACTCACGAACACCAATCTGTTCAATCCCGACTTGCCGACAGTGGCTGCGTTTGACAGCAACATCATCGTGTTCGAGATCAAGTATGACCAATTCTTGCCTGGGTTCATCAGAACCGTCTTACAAGGAGAAACCATATTCCGGCAATCAAACTCCAAATATGTGATCTGCCGTAAGCTGAGCAAAGAAAATTCTTGGGAGGATCAATAGTATGAACAATAACGAGCAAATCAATTTCAGCGATATCATTCGCGAATCTGTTCTCAATCAGTTCAACAGCAGCCTGAGCATCCCCAACATCCTGATCACTTTGTTGATTGCTTTTTTCGTCGGTCTGTTTATCTACCTCTTATATAAGCGGATTTTCAGCGGAGTGTTATACTCCAAGAGCTTTAATGTTTCGCTTATCGGCATGTCTGTCATCACCTCGATGGTCATCATGGCAGTCAACTCCAACCTCATCCTGTCGCTTGGTATGGTCGGTGCACTCAGCATCGTTCGTTTCCGGACGCCGATCAAGGACCCTACCGATCTCATCTTTCTGTTCTGGTCTGCGGCAGCAGGCATCGTGGTCGGTGCAGGTTTCTACACGCTGGCCATCATCGGGTCGGTTATTATCGGTTTGGTCTTGTTCGTATTTATCAAGAGCGCTTCATTCGAAACTCCGTATCTCATGGTGGTTAACTGTGCGGACAAGCAAAGCGAGGAGCTCGTTTTCAACAAGCTGAAAGAAAAGGTCAAGCGTTTTAATATCAAGCAAAAAACCATCACCCCAGACAACATCGAGATGACCGTGGAAATGCGCATAAAGCAGGATGAGCCGAAGTTCGTGAATGACATTCAGGCGCTGCAAGGGGTCAAGAATGCCGTCCTGATCAGCTACAGCGGAGATTACGTTTCCCAATAAGAAGGTGGTGACTTATCGTGAGAAGGCGTTCGTATCTGCCAGCGTTGGCTGGCTCTTTCGCCATCGTGCTGGTTCTGGCTCTCGTAATTGATGCTCTATATGATGGAAATAGCTCAGTCAAGGCAACGGCGATTGGCTCCATCACCTATCTGGAAGAGAAACTGGATGAGCTTGTTTTTCCGAAGGACAAGGTTATCGATGTGAAGGTATCCATTGATGAAGAGGATTTTCAGGATATGCTGAACAACGCAGCGGCGGAGGAGATCAAAGCCGCTTCCGTTGAATACAACGGCATCAAGCTGAGCAACATCGGTTTCCGCACCAAAGGGAACCTAAGCCTAAGCAGCGTCGTGAACTCGGATTCGGACAGATACAGCTTCAAGCTGCATTTTGATGAGTACATTTCAAGCCAATCCTTATACGGTGTCCATGCGATCAATCTGAATAACAGCTACAGCGATCCAACCTATATGCGAGAAGTGCTCGCCTATGAGCTGGCGGAACAGTTGGGGCTGCCCACTCCGAAGTATTCGTACGTGAACCTTTACATTAACGATGAGCTGTGGGGATTCTATCTGGCGGTGGAACAGATCGGCAACTCTTACCTGGAACGCAACTTCGGCAATGCGACCGGTTCGCTGTATAAAGCGGTCATGGGCAACGGGACCGATCTTGTCTGGGTGGATGATTCTCGGGAATCGTACAGCGCCCTGGTGCAAAAATCCGACTACGCCGACGAAGAAGCGCTGATCAACATGATCGATGAGCTGAACAACGGATCGGACTATGAGCAAGTGCTGGAGGTTGAAAATGTGTTGAAATATATCGCGCTGAACGTCGTCACCAACAATTCAGACAGCTATATCGGACAGACTAAGCATAATTACTACCTCTATGAGCAGAACGGTATATTCTCCGTTCTGCCGTGGGACTACAACATGGCGTTCGGCGGTATGGCCAACATGGGAAACGGGGGTCGCAGAGGCGGCTTCGGAGACAGGGGCGGTTTCGGCAGGGACGTGAACATGGACCAAACCGATGGCAACGATCAAGCCCAAGGCGCCGAGCCCGGTGCTCAGCTAGACGCGATGCAAGCTGGTAAGCAAGATACTGACGCCTATGCTGGCGTACGCGGACGATTCGGTGGTTTCGGCGGCGACATCTCCGTATTCGACCCAGCCGGCGGCCTGGAACGTCCGCTGATCGACAAGCTGCTGGCCGTCCCAGAATATCTGGCGATGTACACCGCATACGTTCGTGAAGCGCTCGAAGGATATCTCGCCACGGACAACTTCAACAGCCGTGTGGATGAATTGGCAGAGCTGATTCGCGAATATGTCAAGCAGGATCCAAGGCCGTTCTACTCTTATGAAGCTTTCGAGAGCGGCATCGACAGCCTGAAGACCTCCAACGCCAACAACGTGGCCAAGTTCATGCAAGAACTGGGGGAAGGCGATCAAACGGCATCTGCAAGAATCAATACCGCATCCGGTGATGTGACCATCGCGGAATTGGCATTCGGCGAAGTTACTCCCGCACAAAACAGCTTGGCGCAGTTCCAGCCACGCGGCATGGGAGAAGTGCAGTTACCGCCAGACGGCATAGGTGATGCGGAGTTCCCGCAGGGCGACATGCGTAACAGGCAATTCCCGCCAGACGGTATGGGGGATGCGCAGTTCCCGCCAGGGGCCATGGGTGAAGCACAGATCCCGCCAGGAGCCATGGGCGACGCGCAATTCCCGCCAGGGGCCACGGGAGAAGGTCAATCCCCTCCAGCCGGCATGGGGGATGCACAGTTCCCGCAGGACGCCATGGGCAACGGTCAACCCCAACAAAGCGGCAATGCCGAGGTCCAGGCCCAACAAGAGGAAGGCGGCAACGAGCAGATCCCGCCAAGTAACATGGAGTATGGCACAACCCAGCAAGATGAAGGTGACACCGCACAGCTTCCACAAGCCAACATGGGAGAAGAGCAATTCCCGTTTGGTGATATGGGCAACGGGCAGTTCCCAGGCTTTCCTGGAGGAGGCGGCCAAGGCGGAGGCAACTTCCCCGGTTTTGGCGGAGGTGGAGGTTTCCCAGGCAACATGCAAGGGACAGCCCCATCAACGATTTCCGATGAGCAGTTGAAGGAGGAGCTTATCGAGATCGGCGTTTCGTTAGGTGTGATGGCACTGGCTGCGGTCTTCATCGTGACGTTCAGACGCAGACGGTTATAATGCCGCGAGGCGCACTGCAGACCAAAGCAGTGCGCCTCGCGTCTTCATTCGCAAGGGAACGTCGTTCCGCTATTGGACACAATCAACGGTGTCTGGCTTAACTAACGGAACATGGTTCCGCTATTGGTCACTTGCCGCGATAATATCCGCCAGTTTCAGGCTAATAGGGGATCGTCGTTCCGTTAGTAGCGGTAAAATGGCCGAAAATCATCAAATAGCGAATCTACGTTCCGATCATGAACTTTGCCTCACAGCTCCATCCTCAATCCATTCCTCTTCTCCTTCCAAATCTCCCATCCATCACACCAAGCATCGTCATTACAGGAAAATTCATTTATGTTACAATATGGTCAAGTCTTGATGTGGGAGGGTTGCGGATGACTCACATCTATTACGCGGAGAGCAATGTCGTGCACACGGGCAACTTCGAAATCGACGTCCCCGTAGGGTCTCACTGGCTCTTGGTCATCACCAAAACTCCGGCCATATTCTGGGTGCAGGGCGAGCTTAGGGAATATCCTGCGAACAGCGCCATTCTATATCGCCCGCAGCAGAAGGTATACTACAAAGCCTGTGCCGAGCATTATGTCAACGACTGGATTCGTTTCGAGACAAGGGAGCCGTACATCACCGAGACCGCCCTGCCATGCGGCCAGCCGTTTACGGTGCAAGATCCGGATTACTGCCACAAGCTGGTTGAATTGATCGCGATCGAGCATAACTACAATCGGGACTACAAACAGTCCTCGCTCGATTGTCTGTTAAGAACGCTGTTCAACAAGCTGCTGGAGTCTTATTTCCGGCATGATACCCCGCCCCAGTACGCAAATCTGCTTAAGCTTCGCCTCGCTATACAACAGAACCCCGGCGATCACTGGACTGTCACCCGGATGGCCGAAGAACTGCGGGTCAGCCCTGGCTATCTACAGACGATCTACAAAAAAGCATTCGGTATCTCCTGCATGGACGATGTGATCTCACATCGCATCAGACTCGCGAAGGAATACTTGACGCACAGCAGCCGGACTGTGGCAGAGATCGCAGCCAGATGCGGATACCAGAACGTCGAGCATTTCTGCCGCCAATTCAAGCAATATACCGGCATGACGCCAAAAAGCTATCAGAAGCAGGCCATAAGCTAACCTATCAAACCTTCCAACAAGATAAATGAAGCGAGAATATCGAATGGAGCAACTAACATTAGGTGAGCCGCAGGACTACATCCTTCTTACACGCCAAGTACCTGATGCTTTTTGAAATATTGGGCAACGAGGAACTGCATCAACTCGCTTGGCGGCTCCTTCAGGAACACTGACTGATCGCCAAACAGCATCCCATAGGGAGCATCCAGCGTATAGGGGTCCCACTGCGGCATCGGGCTGCCATCCGCGTCCGGGCCGTTCGGGTTGCCCGTGCGTATGAAGTTCGCCCAGTAGTTGCACATCTGCCGGGCCAGGTCATAGTGTTTGCCGACGAATGGTCTCCAACACTTGGCCAGCGTCTCGAAGAAGAACCACAGATCGACCGAATGGAAGGTTCCCGGATTGTCCCAGCCTGGAATCTCCGCATCGAAGTTATAATAATACAGCGGCGTCTGTGCAGAGCTGGTCGCATTGGCATGGGCAGCGATGCGAATGGCGTATTCGATCACGCTGGCCGAAGCCCGGCGCTTCATCTCCTCCAGATCTCCCGAGCGGACATGGCACAGTTCCAGGAATGTATCAGCATCCTCGCCGAACAGATCGGTTGCCAGTTGACGGAATTCGTCCACCGTATTCACTTGCGGCACGCTGAAAAATTCTGACGACGTATGCCCCATCATCACCGGCACCATGTGGCGCTGATTGCGAATAAACAGGTCAAACGGATTGCCGACGTTAAACTTCTGATCCGTGACGGTGCCCCAGAAGCCCTGGTATTCCAATGCCTTGCGCATCAGCTCAGACGCAGGAATCTGACGAGCCTCTCGCAGCGAGGAAACCCCCAGGTACTCGAAAAATTTCACCCCTTCCTCCTCGGCTTCCGCCAAACTGCGAAGGAAGCGAGGTGTGCGCGTTCCCGGATACAGGTTCGTGTACACTCCGCTCATGACGATCGCCCGTTGGAACAGTCCTTCATTCTGCGGAGAGGTTAGCTGCGCCATCACGCTGCCTCCGCCTGCCGATTGCCCTCCGATCGTAATGTTGTCCGGGTCACCGCCGAACGCCGCAATATTGCGCTTGACCCATCTCGTCGCCGCCTGCTGGTCGAGATGACCGAAGTTAGCTGGCGCCTCGGGTGATTCCGCTGTAATCTCCGGATGGCAGAGGAATCCGAACACATTCAAGCGGTAATTGATCGTCACCACGACCACTCCGCGTCTGGCGATACGCTCTCCGTCAAATTCCATCTCGGACGGATAGCCCACCTGCAATCCGCCGCCGAAATACCATACATAGACCGGCAGCTTCTCGTCAGGGCTCTTAGCGGGCGTCCAGATGTTCAGATAGAGGCAATCCTCATCCATCGGGATATTCGGATCAACATGCCATTCACGGTCGTACAGTTGCGCAGGGTCGGCCCCTGGCCGAGGCTGCATGGAGATCGGCGCAAACTCGAAAGCTTTCAAGACACCGTCCCAATTCTGGGCGGGCTGCGGCGCCCGCCAGCGATTGTCGCCCACAGGCGGTGCTGCGAAGGGAATACCCTTGAAACTGGTGATTCTCGGATCGGCAGCGGGCAACCCTTGCACGATGCCGTTTTCAACTTCTACAATTCTCAGCATGACTATTCCTCCCAGTACGAAGACAGTATGTTTATTGAGCAGAAGAGGAGCCCCCTATGTTGACAGCTCCTCTTCTGAACACTAACGACAGACCTTCATCCTTCGGCTTAAGGCATCTGGTCTTGCTTGTATCAAGCGTTTATTGGTTGGCCAGAGCTTCGGCGCGAAGCCGGATGATCTTCTGGGCGCGCTCCGAGTCAACCGCGAACACATCATCCCAGCCGAGACCTTTCACGTCCGTCTGCATCTTGCTCCACAACTGATCAAACTCCGCCTGATCCTTCGCAAACACCATCTTCCACGAAGCGTTCTTCACATAATCCGAGATCTGGCTTCGCTTGTTCTTGATGTCTGACGAGTCGCTTCCCAGGCTCGTGTTGATGTTCGGCACAATATCGATCATGTTGTTCTTGATGTAATATTCGGTTGCATTGGTCGCGCCGAACATTTGCTGCCACTCCTGGCGCAGTTTCGTATCGTTGGCAGCCAGCGTATGGCTCCAGTAGTTCGAGTTGTAGAACTCTCCCGTCTCCGGATCGGTTCCGAAGTCACCGATGATCAGGCTGTTGATCTTGTATTGGCCATCTTGATAACCGCCGCCGCCATACTCATCAGGCACCGGTGTATTGTCCTGGAAGGCCGTCTGCCCAATCTCGGTAAGTCTGAACTTGCCGTCTTCCGTCCGCTCGTAGTTGAAGCCTTCAAATCCATTGATCGTATAGCGAAGACCTTCCGGCGAGACATACCAGTCGAGGAAATCCATGATCCGCTCTGGGTTCTTCGCCTTTGACCCGATTGCGAACACCCTGCCATTGCCATAATAAGCATCGCTGGCTTGGAAGATGTGCGTATCAGCGATCGGCACAGCCGCATATCCATCGCCATTCATGCCTCTGGCAATCGTGTTGTAGAATCCCCTCTGCCATGTATACCACAGCAAGAGCACTTGCTTGTTGGTCAGCTTCTCCGCTACCTTGTTCCAGTCCTGAGCGGCGGAGTCCGGGTCGACAAGCCCCATCTGGTTCGCTTTGAACAGGAACTGCAGTACCTTCTTGTAATTGCTCCGGTCATCGATGAGCGGCATGATATCTCCGCTCGCGCTGAGCTGGATGGTGCTGGTTCCTTCCGGATGCTCGTACCCGTACCAGTTGCTGATCCAGCGGACGTTCTCCATGCTGCCGCCGTCCCAGTCCTTCCAGAGCGTGATCGGGATGGTGGGCCTGCCGTCTGGAGTCTGCGGATATTTGTCGCGCATCGTTTTCAGCACCTCAAGCAGATGATCCAGATCGGTGATCTTGGGCGCTCCTATCCCTTGATAATAATCCCATGGCAGGATCGGGCTCGAGTAAGGCAGTTCCTCGGAGAATGTCGTTGGCGAGGTCGGTGCGATAAACGTCGGCATCGCATAGATCCTGCCCTCAGGATTGACCTCCGTAAACGAGCTGTTGAATGGCTTGAAATGCTTCTCCACGTACTGTGACAGGTGCTCGGTGTTCTGGATCATCTCGGTCAGATCCAGCACCATGCCAGCCGGGATCAACTCTTCCAACTGGCTGTTGTCGATAACGAGGATATCGCCGAGATCCCCGCCTGCTACCCGGGAAGTGTACAACTGGCTGCCTGCGACCTGCGGCGCGAGGATGTTCAGCGTAATGTTGAACTTGTCCTTCAGCAATTTCCCATACCAACCTGTCTGTTCCCCTTGATAGTTGGCAGCATTGCTGAACACGGTAATCGTCAGATGCTCGCTGTAGTCCTTGGAGCCTGAACCACCGCCGCCTCCCGACGACTTGTTGCAGCCCGCCAGCACAACAGCGGCAATCATCAGAATCGCCATAGAGACGATCCAGACTCTTCTTGACAAGATACGGTTCTTGATCATGAACTAACCCCCTGTCGGATAATGTATTATAATCGCGCGTCAGCCTTTGACAGCGCCGATCATAATCCCCTTGACGAAGAATCGTTGGAAGATCGGGTAGACGAACATGATGGGTGCAACAACGATGATCGTAACGGTCATGCGGATCGAGGTGGTTGTCTGTTCAGTGGCGAGGCTGGCAATGGCGGTCGATCCGGCATTTTGCAAGTTGACGAGAGTGGAGAGCGAACTGGCCTGCTTGATGTAGTTGTACAGGATGAACTGCAAGCTGTAGAGATTGCTGTCCGTCACGAGCAGCAGCGTATCCTGGAACGAGTTCCATTGGTCAACAGCCGCGAAGATCGCAACGGTGGCCAGGATCGGCTTACAGATCGGCAGCATGATTCGCCAGAAGATCGTGAGCGTGCCTGCACCGTCGATCGTAGCCGCCTGCTGCAGTTCTTTCGGCGTTGATTCAACGAAGGTCTTCACCAGTATGATGTAGAACGGGGCCACGATCGTTGGCAGAACGTAGGCCAGGAAGTTATTGGTCAACCCCAACGTTTTCATCGTCAGATACCACGGGATGATCCCGGCGTTGAAGAACATGGTGATGATCGTGAAGCGGTACCAGAACCTCCGCATCCAGATCTTATCCTTGGTAAACATATACCCAAGGAAGGCTGAAGCGCCAACGGTCAGCGTGGTGCCGATCACCGTTCTCGATACGGAGATCATGAGCGCATTCCAGAGGCCGGGCACTTTGAAGATGTCGATGTAGTTTTGGAAGTGCACCTGCTGAGGCCAGAAAATCACCTCGCCTCTTGCGCTGATATCGTTCGCGCTAATCGTATTGATGATGATGTAATAGAACGGATAGACACAGATGAACGTAAAGGCAGTGAACAGCACATAGATCACAATCGTAATGATCAGGTCCGGCACTTCAACCCGCTTGCGCAAGGCTGTCATACAACGCCCTCCCCTCTTAACCACTTAGACAACTGATTGACGGAGAAGAGAAGCGCCACACTGACCAGGCTCTTCATCATGCTGATCGCCACGGATACCGAGTAGCTGCCTCCGCCGATCGCCAGATTGTATACGTACAGATCCAGCACCTGGATATATTCCTTGTTGAAGGCGTTCTGGAACACGAAGTACTGCTCCAGCCCGTTATTCAGGAAGTTGGCGACCTGCAGGACGAGCAGGACAAAGTAGGTCGGAAGCAAGCTCGGAAGCGTCACATGCCAGATGACCTGCATCCTCGTTGCTCCGTCGACATATGCCGCTTCGTACAGCGACTCATCAATCGAGGTAATCGCCGCAATGTACATGATCGCCGACCAGCCCAGCGTCTTCCACGTGATCCACATCCACATCGTCAGCCACACATGGTCGGAATCCTGCAGGAACAGGATCGGGGAGTCGATTGCGCCGAGCTTCCGGAGCAGCCCGTTCACCATCCCCTCGCTGGCAAACATGGCGAAGGCAATGGAATACACAAGTACCCAACTGATGAAATTCGGCAGCGTCGTCAGCGTCTGGACCATCTTGCGGAAGCGCACCGCCTTGATCTCATTGAGGAAGATCGCGAAGATCATCGGCAGCCAGGAGAACATCAGCATCAGCCCGCTGATTCCGAACGTATTCTTGAGCACTTGAACGATTTGATCGATCTTTACATCAGTCTCTACCAGTGATGCGAACCATTTGAAACCGACGAACGGCGACTTGGACAACGGGATCGGGGGTCTGTAATCATAGAAGGCATAGATCCAGCCATACAACGGCAGATACGCGAAGATGGCCAGCAGGATCAGGAAAGGCAGTATGTACAAAAAATTGATAGCGGATTCATTTTTGAACAGACGCTTCTTTGTCCGCAATCTGTCACCTCCATGGCTCTAGACAAACTGGGTTTTCCTAATTTCGGTCGAATCAACCTAAATTTTAAATTTCACATTCTGGACAAACAATGATCGAAACTCACCGTTTTTTGATTTATTCTCATCAGTTGAATGCCATGAAACGACAATACATCCACTTCGTTCATTTGGTTGACAAGCCTTTCATTCGTGAGTTCGTTTAAGGGGGAACGGAAGTTGATCAGAAGGAAGGCAGTGGCGGTATCTTAGGGGGACAGGTGACAGGCCACGGTTGGCACAAAAACTCGACAGGCACAGGGCCTGCCGAGGAAATTAATGATTCTATGATCATTCCAACGTAAACGAAGCGAAACTTGCATTACCTCCGCCCGAGTAGGTGAAGTACAGCGGATGGATGCCGTCCGGAATGGAGATATCGGCTGCGAATTCGGTCCAGATGTTCGCATTGAAGACGGGAATCGTACCCAGAACCGGTCCATCCCAGGCAATCTTCACCTGGAACTCGCCATTGCAATAGCCTCGCACCCGAATCTTCACCCGGCGGACTCCCCGGAAATCAAAGTATTTGAACCCGGCCGTCGCGCCATCGCGCATGTTGGCGATAAAGCCGATCTCCTCATCTCCGTCCTTGCCGTCCTGGGTGATCTTCGGGAAACGCCCGTCCATCCAGGCGCCATAGGTTCCCGAATATTTCTCTTCGTCCATGGTGAACAGATTGCAAGCGATATACGTCGGGTACTCACCGCGTCCGATGAGCGGACCGCCATTCGGGCCGCAGGAGGTCATCTCCGCCTGCGGGATCGTCCCATCCTCCAGAATCTCGATCGGCTCGAGGCAGCCTTGTCTGCTGAACATCGTGCCGTTCGTATGCCGGTGATAGAAGATATACCACTGGCCACCTATCTCGACGATGCTGCCATGGTTGTTGCCGCCATAATACATCGGTTTGTCCGCAGGCTTGTAAGTATCGATGTGAAGGTCGTTGTTGCTGACAATGACTCCGCGATACTCGAATCCTCGGGTCGGATGCTTGCTTGTCGCATAGCACAGTTCATGCATCACAATCGAGGAATAAATCAGATAGTAGGTATCCCCAACCTTACGGATGGACGGCGCCTCGAAGTATTCATGTCCTTCAAAGCCGCTCCCAGCGCTATATGGCTCGCTAGGCAGAACAAACACCGGCTCCTCAATGACCGTCAGCATATCCGGTCCAAGTACCGTTGCCATGGCTCCGCTCCTCGACCGGTCGCCGCGCGCGCAGAAGCCCGTATACAGGTATGTCCGATCCCCTTCGGTCAGCACGCCCGGGTCGAACTGCGGCTCATCGCCCTCCCGTTCTCCGAGCCTTGTGCCATCCGGATAATGGACATAGCCGTAAAACTCAAATTTCCCGGCAGGCGTATCGCAAACTGCGACGGAGACAACCGACACCTTGTCAAGCACATAGTAGAGATAATATCTGCCATCCGGGCCCACCGTCACATCCGGCGCATACAGACACATATGGCCATCCGGATTCAGCGGGTCATCTGTCTTGCGGTAGATAACCCCCTCATAACGCCAATCCCCGAGGTTGTCCACGGGCGCTGACCAGCATACATAGTCGTTCAGGCAGAAGGCATGTCCGTTGAAACGGTCATGTGAGCCATACACGTAGACCCTGTCTCCGAATACATACGGTTCTCCATCGGGAATGTATTCCCACGAAGGCAAGTACGGATTGACTCCCTGTTTCTTCATCGGTCATTCGATCCTTTCCCATGTGGTATCTTAACGCTATTGGCTGGCGGCTCACCGCTGCATGGATCCATCTGTATCCTCGCCAACCGATCAGCCCAACGTCACCTTGATCACGTTGGTTGATTGCTGTTCATGCGGCCGGAAGGCCAGTCGTGCGAAGTTGTATGCGGCATTGTTCCACACCCCAAAGTCATGTACCCCGTCCTTCACCACAACTTGATAGAAATCTCTCAGTGCTTCTCCGGCATGTTCCTGCAAACCCTCGATAGAACGGCCGTACACGTCGAACGAGATTTCATCCGCATCTCCGCAAGTCATGTAGAGCAGGTGAAGCGGATACCCGTTCTTCCTGATGCGCTCGCCGAGTATGTCCCCCGAGCTCGATGTGGGAGCGTTTGAGAAGGCACCGACATAGCCGAACAGATCGAGCAATCCCGGCGCCTGAACGGTCGGCTCCAACCCCGGATGCTCACCGGTACGTACGCCGGCATAATGGACAGAGTCGTGCCTGTATCCGCCCACGATCATATTGAGTGCCTGCATCCCGCCCATGGACAAACCGCCCACCGCCCGGTGTAAGCGATTGCGAGCGATGGCATCCGGAGCGGTGTCTTCGATGTTCGCATAGGTCGGATAACGGGACTCGATATACGGGATCAGATCATATCGCAGCTCATAATCGAAATAATAGAAGCCCAGTATGCAAGTTCTTGCAAAATCAAAGCTTCGGTCTGTCCAATCATGGGAGCTTCGGCCATTCGGGAACACGACGATCAGCGGCTCGATCTCTCCATCCGCGATCAGATGGTCGAGGATATGGCAGACAAGCGGCTCTCCATCTCGCGCCAGGTTGTTCTGCAGCCATTCGCCTTGGTCTCCGCCGACGCCGTGGAGCAGGTACAGCACATTATACCTCCTCGTTCGATCCTCCGGATCATAACCGGCTGGCAGATAGAGTTGGCAACGCTTGGTGATCGGTTCGCCTTGGACCACCTGCCTGCCCGCTTCCTTCTCATCAATTGCCCTTGCCGCTACCAGTTGACGCGAAGCGTCAATGTAGTGGCTTACCGGATAGGTAATCTCGACCAGTCTTCCCCGCTTATCCTCTGGTGCCGCGAGTTTGTAGTGTTCTGGTACATGCTTAATCTTCAATGGTTGCATCGTTTATCCCCCTTCGTAACAGGAAACAGGCCAAGATGACCGCTGCCTGCGTTGCATCGCTTGTCTTCATTTCAAATTAATCCCATATTAGTAGCACATGCTTCACAAGTCAACCGGATAAAGTATAGATCTTCCTGCCGGTAAGCGGTTGGATCATCCGGACAGGCTCCATATTTCTATATCCTGCGGCTCGTACACGGCAACCCGTTACTTCACCCTGAACCAATATTGATAAACTTCCTTGAAACCCAGCTTGCTATATAGCTTCCGAGCAGGCGTGTTCTCCACCAGAACAGCCAGGGTGCCAAGCTCGGCACCCATCTCCTTGCCCCAGCGAAGGATGCTGGTGACCAGTTGCTCCCCCCACCCCTGGTTTCGATGCTTTGGGCTGACGATGATATCATAAATGCCAAGGACCCTCCGATCCACCATCCCTAAACCGCATGCAACCACTTCGCCACCGAGTTCGATCGAAACGAAACCTTGGGCTGAACACCGATTCGACAGCATCTGCTTCATCGTTGGCTTGTGCCGGCCATCTACCGAACTCAGCAAGCAAAATTGATCGATCCACTCATCCTCCACATGATCTCTGACGCGAATGTTGGCGGTAATCGGCAGGCGGCTCTCAACTTCTCTCAAGTCCAGACTCTGTACGCTCACTCGATCAACCGCTTCGTAGCCTTCCTCCTGGAGGATCGCATCCAGCTCCTCCGGTGTCGTGAATGAAGACAGTCTGAACACCGTCTGGAGCCCTTGAGAACTGTACACCTCTTCGCAATAGCGAATCTTCTCATGGATGGCGATACTGGAAGGGTAGAGCGGTTGAATCGAATTGGCCCGCTTGGTATAACCATCCGCGAAGCGCAATATCCAACCGTCATACAGAATCGTTTGCAACGGTTGCCATTGATTGAGCATGATCTCTTCGAATATCCACCCGTCTCGCATATTTGCTGCCTCCTATCCTTCTTGATCTCCATTGCATTACCAGATGCCTTCAAGATCATGTTCGTCGTCCTCGGGCTTAGATCCTCTCCGGCGCCTCCAAGCCGATCAGACGCAGGCCGTTGCGCAGCGTGATCCTGACGCAATGAACCAATGCCAGCCGCGCCTTGCACAGCTCCAGGTCATCGACCAGCACATGGCATGAATGATAGAAACGGTTGAAGTCTTGCGCCAGATCAAGCAGATAGCGGGAGATGACCGACGGCTCCAGACGGTTCATCGCTTGCTCGATCCGCTCTGCAAACTGCTGCAACGTCTGCAGCAGTGTCGTCGCCTCCGTATCTTGAAGCAACGCGCCGTTGATCTGAACCTCATCCGCGAGCAGGTCGATCCCCTTCTCCTCCTTAGCCCGGCGGATCACGCTGCATGTTCTGGCATGCGTATATTGCACATACGGTCCCGTCTCACCGTCGAAGTTGAGCGCATCCTCCCAGGTAAAATCAATATCCGTGATGCGGTTCCCCTTCAGATCATGGAAGACGATCGCGCCAACCCCTACCTGCCTTGCCACCTCATCTTTGTTCGGCAGGCCTGGATTTCGCTCCTCGATGATCGCTCTCACCTTCTCGATCGCTTGCTTAAGGAGGTCTTCCAGCTTCACCACGTTGCCTTTGCGCGTCGAGAAGCTCTTGCCTTCGATGCTGACCCGGCCGAAGGCGACATGCTCCAGATCCTTCGCCCACTCATATCCCATCAGTTCGACAACCTTGAACCATTGTTTAAAATGCAGGTTCTGCGCGTAATCCGTCACATAGATCGCCTTGGCGAAATCATAGGTGCGTTTCCGGTAAAGGGCGGCCGTGACATCCCGCGTATGATACAAGGAGCTGCCGTCCCGCTTCAACATGATCGCCGGCGGCATGCCATACTCGTCCAGCTTGACGATCCATGCGCCATCGTCGTAGGTGAGTAATCCTTTCTCCTTCAGTTCCTCGATCACCTGCTCCATCTTGTCGTTGTAGAAACTCTCGCCTGTAAACGAATCAAAGTCGACTCCCAGAAGCTCATAGACTCGCTGGAACTCCGCCAGGCTGATCTGAACGAACCATTGCCACAGCTCGAGTGCCTCCTGATCGCCCTGCTCCATCTTCGCGAATGCGGCGCGTGCCTGATCTTCAAGTGCCGGGTTCTGCTCCGCTTCCTCATGAAACTTCACATACAGGCGAAGCAGCTCATCGATGCCTTGCCGCTCGATCTCCTCCCTCTTGCCCCACAGCTTGAAGGCGACGATCAGCTTGCCGAACTGCGTGCCCCAATCGCCGAGATGGTTGATACCCACGGTCCGATAGCCGAGGAACTTGAATATTCTCACCAAGGAATGGCCGATGACGGTGGAACGCAGATGCGCGATATGAAACGGCTTCGCAATATTCGGAGACGAATAGTCGAACACCACCGTCTGCCCCTGCCCCAGATCCTGGGCCCCGTACTGATCCCCCATGCGCAAGATTGCCGGAATGATCCGGGATGCCAGGATCGATTTGTCCAGCGTGATATTCAGATAACCCGACACGGAGTCGATCCTCTCGATCAGGTCATCCTGGAGCTGCTCTTTCAGCTCTTCCGCGATCTTCTGCGGCGGCTTCCGTAGCAGCTTGCTGAGCCGGAAGCATGGCAAGGACAGGTCTCCCAGTTCCCGATTGGTCGGAACCTCCAGCAGCCGTAAGATGCCCTCGGCATCAATATCCGGCACGTGTGATGCAATTTTCTCCGCAAGCTCATATTTGATGTTGACCATTTGTTGCACGTCCTCCCTGTTATTCAACTGCCTGCGCTATCGGACCCCAGAGATACGATTCGTGCGATAGGCAGCGATGCTGACTTCTAACGGACTCAGCAGACCATATCCGTAGCAAACGGCAGGTATAATGCTGGATAACGAGCCATTGGTTTCGCAAGCAGTCCGTCAGAATGCATACGAGCATTATCGATTCGCTGATTAGCGTCATACACGTCCATATGAAAAGGCACTCTGCTATTCATCAAGCTGTTTATACACGGTTGTTGCTGCGCGGTTGTTGCGAATGATTGGAATGCTTCGTTGAAGCCGTCCGATTTCAGCCGTAACGGAACGTCATTCCGTTATTTAATGTTTCTACATTGATTTTGCTTAGAAGTTCGATTAATAGCAGAGTTACGTTCCGTTAGCACCAAAACCCGCAGACGATTGGCGACAATCGATTGGAACATAGCAATAAAAAAGGCCCACGCCTCCTCCTGTAAAGAGACGTGAGCCATTCGTTCCCGCGGTGCCACTCTTCGTGCCAAACCCAAAACCTTGGATTTAGCCCCTCAACTTTGATAACGGTCATCTGACCGGATATGCCTACTGCAAGGTTCGGCATACCATCTCCTGGGCCCGTTTCATCCAGGCTTCCGTACCGGCTCGCACCACCCCCGGCTCTCTGCGACTATCCGTCCTGGACTACTGTTCCATTCACCGATGATATGGTTATGTCAGATATTTAGATTCAGTTATACATGAGATACGGTAGGAATGTCAAGACTTGCTCCATCTTTTGGATTCCACAGTCAAGCTTTTCGCCTGGATGTTTGCCTCCTCCAGAGGCAGTGGAACTGATTGACCAATATCGGGACTCCATGTGCAAGCAACAAGCGACAGAAGCAGTATACCTGTTAGAAGTAGATAGCGAGTTCGCATCCCTCACCCCCCGCTTTCCAAAGAAGGCATACAGACCGTAGGGACCTGCTAGTCAAAAACCATATAAAACGGATGGGCCTGATCATCAAGGCACTTCCTCAGTTCTTCTCGAAAATCCTCTCTGCCGATGATGCCCATGGCTTCATCGATCGTGAAGAAACCCACTTCGAGACTTTCCTCACCCGTGGCGAATGCTCCCCCCACCGCGTTGGCCAGCCAGAACGTATGACAGACATGATCCCGGACATTCTGGGATATGCCGCAAAATTTGCTCAGTTCAATCTCGATGCCCGTTTCTTCCTTGACCTCGCGGATGACGGCATCCGGGATCGGTTCATGGCTCGTCACATGTCCCCCGGGTAGTTCCCAACCACGCTCGGGATCTTTCTTCAGGAGAATTCTCTGTGCATCATCATATACGACCGCGCATCCGGTAATACGATATTGCTGCATACCAGTCTCACCACCTATCAAATTCTCGAAGGCTGTGTTTAACAGGAGTGCCGCATGAACTGCCACCGTAACTGCCTAACACCAGCGACACCTGTCGGGCGGGTTTGGGGCATTCTCAATGCCTGACGAACAGGATTGGGCATACCTATGCATATCGTCTCTCTTGTCCAATAGAATATCAAAACGCACCTGCCACAGTAAATCTTGTCAACTCTGTCCGTTAAACGGAAAGTGAGCGTCCAGACATCATGAATAGGGCGGTCATCCTGCAAAGCTGGATCAGTTCCATCACCACGCTATCGCAACTCACCGAGTCTCGGCCCGTAGGACTCAACCAGCTTCTCCAATGCCGGTCGGACCTTACCTTCATAGAGTCCGCCATGATAGCAATACAACCGCTCGATCTCATAGTTCATCAGCTTCCGAACGGATCGAACTGCCGCTTCCAAGTCGAGAGCAAATTCGGGATTGGCGATATGGAGCACCCCATTCTCGATCACAACGGCATCCCCTGCGATGAGCGTTTGGCTGCCGGGGAGATACAGCGAGATATGTCCCGGCGTATGTCCCGGCGTGTGCACGATCTCGATACCGCCGCACCAAGGCAGCATTTCCCCGTCACGCACCGTTGATCGACGGGAACGTGCTCGACCGTTTGCAGGAATCGAATGAACTGCTCGCCCCGCGCCTTTTCGTTCTCAGGCAGCTTGGCCTGCATGTCCTCCGCTTGGACTAATCTGAGCGATTTCTCGAATCCGCTAATATAAGGTGCCTCGATCGCATGAGAGATGATGTTCACATGGGGGTAAGTCCTCTTCAATGCCGCCAGCGATCCGATATGGTCGATGTCATCATGCGTGACGATGATCTGAGTAAGCATCTCGAGAGAAATGCCCCAACGCTCCGCTGCTTCCCGTATAAGTCCGATAAAGTTTGGATAACCACAATCGACCAATATCGTCTGATTCCCATCCTTCAGCAGAACCGGCGTAATCGTCTGGCGCATGCCGTTTGATTCGAATTCAATATCCAATGGATAGATCATGCTAATCCCCCTGATGATTATTCTCCGATAATCGGCCTTAACGATGGAATAGACCAATATGCCAAAATCAACCATACCATTAGACGTTCGGTTCGCTGATTTTGTTTCCTGCTATATCCAACTTCAAATAAAAACAGACTGAGCATCTACGACTCGCCGCCAAACACGCCGTTTAGCGAAACAATCACACGAATCATATGTACTCAGTCCGTTCATATCCCGTCACTTCAACACTCGCCATGATCAATTCTTCGCCATCAGGATCAAATCCAGCGGATTGATGATCAGCACCACCTTGCCATCGCCGAGCAACGTCGACCCGGATATGCCGGGGATCTTCGCCAAATGGCCGCCCAACGGCTTGACCACGAACTCCTGTTCATTCCTCAGTTTGTCCACGATCAACCCAAACTTCTCCGCGCCGCTTGAGACGATCACGGCATCAAACTCCTCATGATCCCGGATGTTCCTGTCGCCGAGCAGCAGCAGATGGCTCAACCACTCGATGCCGATCACATGGCCCTTATGGGAGGCATAATATTTGCCCTTGAACTCATGAATATCTTGCGCTTTCCATAGATTTTGGTTCTGGGAGTTTTGATAGTAGTTTTTATAGTAGAGCGATTTAGGGGTATATCAGGCTTGTTTACACAGATTGCAACACATATGATGGTAATAGTTATGAAGTTTTGATTCTCTTGCTAATCCTGTGCATAAGAGGGATGTACGTTGAAAAGAAACGTTTTGTACATTGAAGACAATGAGCAAATCGGCCGCTGGGTCATAGAAGAATTGGAACAGAGAGGATATTCGGTTAAGTGGCTTGTTTCCGGCGAAGGAGCCGAACAAGAAGTCAAGCAGCATGATATTGTAATCCTGGATATCATGTTGCCGAGCATCGACGGATTTACAGTGGGAAAACGGCTGAAAAGGGTTGCTCCTGCCGTTCCCATCCTGCTGTTGTCTGCCAGAACATCCATCGATGACAAGGTGGAAGGCTTGCAATTTGCGGATGACTATCTGACGAAACCATTCCACCCAGAGGAACTGGTTGCCAGATTGGAAGTCTTAATCCGCCGAAGCAGCGGCTTGTATGGCAAACGTATCGCATTGGGAGAGCACATCGAAGCAGACCTGGAAACCCAGATGGTATACGACAAACATACAGGTGAGGAAATCCTATTAACGGGAAGACAGCACCAGATCTTGATGTATCTCATCCGCCATGCGAATCAGGTGTTGCCGAAAGAACAGATCTATGAAGCGGTGTGGAACGAACCATACATACCTGGCGATAAAACATTGGTGGTGCATATCCACCGGTTGCGCCAGAAACTGGAGCGGTATCCTAACTCACCAGAGATTATTGAAAACCTTAAAGGCATCGGTTATCGGGTGAAACTGTGAGGGGGCAGGTATGATGCAGTCCAGATCATTATTTCGTCGTTTCCTGATGGGGCATTTCCTCTTTATCTTCCTGCCGCCGATTGTGCTTGTTCTCACGTTTGGATTCGTAGATTTCACCGCCAATCCTGAAGAATATCCGAATACGCTGAATCTGTTCTATGCAATCCTGCTGGTGTTTGCTTGCCTGATCATCGCGTTCGTCACTCTATCCTGGATGTTCTTCATGAGACTGCGCAAACGTCTCGTCCATCTACAGGAAGCCATGGCCTACTCCGCTCATAACCACACATTCCCCAAACCGCTGCCTGTTCCTACGGATCATCAGGATGAGATCGACGAGCTTGGCGCTTCTTTCAACTGGATGATCGAGCAGCTTGAAATAAGCCGCAAACGAGAGCATGAGGAAGAAAAGCTAAGGCATCGGCTCATAGCGAATATCTCCCATGACTTGCGAACCCCGCTGACCATCCTGCGGGCGCATATCACCAGACTGAATAAAGAATCTCTTAGTCAGGAAGGGCAGGCATCGCTGACCGAGATCAACCATACGATTACCAGAGTCGGAGACCTGATGGATGATCTGCTCTCCTATACGTTGCTTACCTCAGGCAAACATCCGTACCAACCGGCTTCCACCGATATTGGACGCCTGGTCCGAGCATCTGTCGCTGCGTGGTATCCCGCATTTGAAGAGAAGCAATTTCAGTTTGAAGTGGATCTGCCGTCTGAGGAGACGTTTTATTGGGATGTGGACCCGAAATGGATGACACGGGTGCTGGATAATTTACTTCAGAACATTCTCCGCCATGCGGCGGATGGAAAATATGCGAGCATCACCGTTGATGCGGACAGAGAACAGATCACGATCGCAGACAAAGGCCCCGGCATGACCCGCTCATCCGATGAACGAGGGGCTGGTCTGGGGTTGTCCATCACCCATTTTATGCTTGACAAGATGAATCTGAAAGCCAACTTCCACTCCACCGATCATGGCACCAGCGTCGTGATCGGCCGAGCTTAACCTGAAATTAACCTAGAATTAACCGGCATGACAACCGGGATGTAACCTTGCTTCCTTATAATAAGCACCATAACAATAACCGAAAGGATGTGTTATGGTTGCTTACGATTCATAACCTGGTCAAATGCCGCGGGTCCAGATACATCTTATCCGGCATCAGCATGCAGGCGAAACCTGGCAGAGTTACCGGCTTTACCGGTCTCAATGGGGCTGGCAAAAGCACCACGCTTCGCATCCTGCTTGGCCTGGATCGTGCGACGTCTGGAAGTGCGCTGATTGATGGCAAACCGTACGCCGCCTTGCCGGATCCACTGACTAAGGTGGGTGCTGTACTGGATGGACTCGGTGCTATTATCCAGTCATCTGATGGGAGAGCTGGCTGAGACCGTAGATGACGTGGTCATTCTGCATCATGGCCAGATCATCGCCAATGGCACCTTACACGAGGTGATAGGCCGTCATTCCTCGTTGGAAGAAGCCTTCTTCGCCCTGACTGGTGAGTATGCCGGTGATGCTGGATGAAAGCCTTCAAAACGGAATTATGGAAGTTGCTCTCGCTGCCGGGCATCAGGATGGCCTTGCTAATCGGGGTGATCGCTCCGGCTCTCATCGCAGCCTTGGACAGTCTGGCAGAGAAAGGGGAGATTATCACTGGCGTCAGCACACGGCTGGCGGAGATTGGTTACATAGGACTGGCTCTTGGCGTGCAAGGAGCCATTGTTCTCGGGGTGCTTGCGGTCAGCAGTGAATATAGGACGGAGAGCAGCGAAGCCGACAGCGGGAAGCAGATCACAACGAGTTTAACCGCTGTCCCGGCCCGTCTCCGTTACCTATTGGCTAAAGCATGCGCCGTGGCTATGATCAGCCTGGTGCTGTCCGTGGCTGCGATTCTAACCACCGTGTCCAGCACCATGCTTATCCTGGGTGACCACAGCCCTGCGTTCGAGCCATCCAGACTGATCGGCGCCGTGTGTTACTGGGTATTGACCGCACTCTTGGCGATGGGGATTACCTTGATTACCAGGAGCGGCATCATCCCGCTTGCCATACTCATCATCAATTCATCCCTGGTGTCGTTCAGTTTCATCTTGTCCAAGGTTACCCCTCTGGCGTATTACTTGCCGGACAGGGCTGGCGCGGACATGTTCATGCTTGATCGGTACTCTCCTCCATTAACGGGCGGTCTGGTCATGTTAGCCTGGGTGGTCGTCATATTCGGGGCAGCAGCAATCCTGTTCCTAAGGAGGGACATTGCCTCATGATGATCAATTCTTGCAGGAAGATCATGAAGCCCCTTTGCGCCGAAGTGTATAAATTGCTCACATTGCCATCGGTATGGATCACCCTTGCGGGTACATTCCTCCTGAATGTCGTACTATGTACGGTTATCGCTTCTTCTGCTCTCAATGGGGCGGCAGGAACGCCGGACATCTTGAGTTTTAGCTTCGCATCGATGGGCTATGTTCAGGCAGGATTCGTTATTCTTGGAATACTGGCAGTATGTTCGGAGTATGCGGGCGGGCAGATTCGGACCACGTTAATCGCGATGCCGTGGCGCTGTTTTCAATTATCCGCAAAACTGCTGGCACTCTCGATCATCACCATCCCCGCGGCATGTATGATCGCTTCAGCAAGTATACTGTGCAGTTGGATATGGATGAGAGATACATCGGCAGCGATTGCAATCAGCACGTTGGCGAAGTCATTGGCGGGCGCAACAGGCTATCTGACCTTCACCACCCTTCTCAGTGCGGCTGTGGGTGGCTTATTCAAGCGGATGATTCCGGCATTGGCCGTGCTTATTGGATATTATTTCGTCGTCAGTCCTCTGACTGATCGTCTTCTGCCTGGCCTGGTACCATTCTTGCCGGTTACCGCGGGCTACTATATGTATATGCCTTCCTCTTCAGATAGCCTTCATGTCCTCACCCCCTTGCAGGGAACAGGGGTTACTGCGTTGTGGACCCTCATCTTCATCGCAGCGGCTGTGGTCGTTTACCGCAGACGGGATGCCTGAACACCAGGAGAAGCAAAACAGCACCTGTTGCTGTCGGATGAGCAGCAGGTGCTGTTTCCATGTGGGATTACGCCTCGATCTCGCCTTCCAATTGCATGTATCTGTTCTGCAACTGTTCAAGTTACTCCGGTGTCGGATGCCAGCCAAGCAGGATGCCGCCGTACATGGTCAAGTTCAATTTTCTGCTCAATACATTTCCCCTTCTTGAGACTAATATTCCATGCTGAACGCCATAACCAAAATAAACGATCAACGAGGCTCCAACCAGTTCCACCCATTGACCACAATTTGAGTCCGTCTATCATCCTCTCATGCGCATATTCTTAACTATTACAAATCATAACGAAAATATCGTTTATTCGTAATATTTACTGCCAACGATATACACGACTATTTATTGTGTGGGATATTTTACTATTCTCCATAAAATTTTCATCATCTATTAGTAATATTTACGATTTGCTTATGATATAATGACATGGAAAACTTGTCCATCAAGAGAGGAGATCTGAATGGGAGTCAGGATCATACGTCTGTCTTTATCCTTCTTTGGAATATGTCTGTTGTCATTCTTTCTGGTATTGCTCATGAATCCCCATGTTATCAACAGCTTTCCAATCATAGAGCATCCGGCGCTTCGCACCTTTAAAACGATGTTCATCAGCATTACATTGGAAGCTTTTCCGTTTATACTGGTCGGTGTACTGGTTTCATCCGTCATTCAGGTGTTTGTACCTGAATCGTTCATCCAGCGGGTGATTCCCCGCAACCCCATCCTGGGCATTGCGACCGCCAGTCTGCTTGGAATTGTGTTTCCTGTTTGCGAATGCGGGATGGTGCCCGTGGTTCGCCGGTTGATTCAGAAAGGCTTTCCCCTATATGCGGCTGTTTCCTTTCTGTTGTCCGGACCGATCATCAATCCAGTCGTCTACTCGGCTACATACATGGCATTCCGCTCCAATCCATCCATGACATACGCCAGAATGGTACTTGCGATCATGGTGACGGTGATTGTGGGTCTGATCATCTATCGCCTGGTCCGTTCGAACCCTATGAAACCTTCAGCGCATGCTCATCACGATCACCACCATCATCATTCTTCGAAAGGATCACCTGGGGGCAAATTGATCGAAACCTTCGATCATGCGGTGGGAGAATTTTTCGATATGGGGAAATATCTGATCTTCGGTGCTTTCCTGACGGCCATTGTTCAAACCTTCGTTCCCAGATCGATCATGCTGGATATTGCCCAGAACGACTGGGCGGCTAACGCGTTTATGATGGGCTTCGCTTACATCCTGTCCATCTGTTCCACATCGGACGCGTTCGTTGCCTCATCCTTCGCTGCAACTTTTTCAGCGGGACCATTGCTTGCATTTCTGGTGTTCGGGCCAATGCTTGATGTGAAAAGTACGCTGATGCTGCTGTCCACATTCAAGACCAGGTTCGTTGTCTTGCTTTCATTGATCGTCTTCATGGCAGTTTGGATCTTGTCTTATCTGGCGGATATGGTTATCTAGCGAGGAGGGAAGATAAGAATGAGTATTCGCGAGAGGTTACATGATTTGATCCGTGCGGCGATGATCGGTGGATTTTCGTTGTACATTATGCATTTGACCAAGGAAGACAAGTTAATCTACTATATCGCGCCTCGAATGGAGTGGATCGTCAAGCTTTCTGCCGTTGCCATGTGCGCCATGGCGATCTATCTCCTGTTTAATGCCGTTTGGCCTCTAAAGTCTGTCGAGACGGATTGTGGCTGCAGCCACGCTCCGAAGAAGTCTCCGGTTCGGAATCTGATCGCTTACGCCTTATTTGTATCGCCGCTCCTGTTGGGATGGTTGACGCCGGATACGATCATGGGAAGCAATGTTGTAGATGTAAAGGGGATCGTATTATCCAAAAGCAACAATCCCGTCAGTGAGAGCAGAAGCGATCCAGACAGCGGGAGCCCGAGCGATCTTAACAGTGACGCTCCGTACGAGCAGCCAATCAAACCTGCCGAACCTGCATCCGATGATTCCGCGAATGAGGAAGAATCCCGAACGGATGAAGAAGAATCGGCATCGAATTCGCTCGATATTGATGGCTGGTATGTTTCACAGTACTCCGATTTTGCCGAGCAATTGCATCGTCAGCATCCGATCATCGTGCAAGAAGAGACATATCTGGAAACCATCACAGCCATTGATCTGTATATGGATCGTTTTGAAGGGAAGACGATAGAGATCAGCGGGTTTGTATATAAGCAGGATGATATGAGCGATTCCCAATTCGTGGTCGCCAGACTTGGCATGGATTGCTGCTCTGCCGACGCCATGCCGTACGGCTTCCTCGTGGAGTGGCCAGATGCAGCCACGTTGCCTCAAGACCAATGGGTATCCATTAAGGCCACCATCTCTTCCACGGAATATCATGGCTATCAGCTTGTGTTGCTCGTAGCGGAGAGTGTGGAATTCATCGAAACGCCGGAGTCTCCATACGTCTATCCGAATTATGATGTGTTGTTATAAGCTCAAACCTCGCATATCAGGGGAGCCGTCTATGGTTGGCGGCTCCCCTCGCTTATCCAGGCATACGCGAAGGAACCCAGACATCGCAAGCATGTCTGGGTTTCCTGTTACCTCCATGATTTATCGACGCTCAAACACAGGGATGATGGTCATATCCTCTGACAACTCGATGGTGATCGTCGATTCTTGCGAAACAGTATCCCCTTGCCAACCAACAAACCGGTAGCCGTGCATCGGGATGGCCGTCAGCGTGACGGGTACGGACTTCAAATACGTTCCGTTCCAACCCTGCGCACCCGGTTCAAGGATTAGTGAGTTTAACTTGATGACCCCATACCCTTCTGGTACAGCGCCTATCGTCAGCTTGGCGCTGCCGCCGAGATGGAAGTAAGCATGGATCATATTAATCATCGCAGCAGGTCGCTTCCTGGCAAACGTTTCGATCCGGTCGATGTGCGAGTGCCACCATTCCATCCCATAGGGGCGTCCCCAACGTGCGATATGTTCGGGCATCTCAGGTTCGATGACGCTCTTCATCGCCATGAGCCGCTCGACAACGCGCTCCGGTTGGAAAGACGTATTCATCAGGTCTGCGAACCGGTTGATGAACTTGATGCGGAAGTCGTCGTTCTTAAGCAGCGTACGAAGCAGGAACGTTGGCCATTCGGGGTTCGGCCAGTCTGGTCCATTAGGATGAGTGGCGCTCACAAGCGAATTGTTGCCATAGTTGTACTCGCCGTACATGCCGAAACCGAAGTCGGTGTCGAACACGAGCCAGCGCCATCGGCCGTCCCGGCCGTATGCGGAAGCCGGATCGAATGATTTGTTCTCGCGCCAGAACCGGATGTTGTTACCCGGCCAGTCACCGTTGTCAAAGTAAATCTGTGCGATCTGATAATCGATAAAGTTGTCGATGTCGATCGCCTGCTCCACCGCTTCATAGACGGACGGATCTGTTACATCGCTTGAACGCAACATGTCGATCAGCTTCGTATAATGCTCGTTCGTCCCGCTGATCACTTCCGCATGTTTCTCCAGCAGATCGAGCTCCGCCTTGTCAATGCCGTACTTCTCGGCGAAATAATCCTCGTCTCCATGCTCCCGTATGTTGTGAATGCCCCAATACTCCCCATTGATGAACAGGATCGCCGGCCGGTAAGCCAGGGTGTCGAGCCTCGTCTCATCAAGCAGACTCTGCATAAAGGCATCACGCAAATAGGCGCCGTCAAAGTCGTTGCCGGCAGCTCGCAAGTTCCCGCGCAACCTGTTCGTTAGACGATGCGATCTGGGCTGGTTTCGTTTGTGACCATAACTCAACAAACCGGTAACCTTCCTCCAGGGTCAGCATCGTCCGCCGCTTGTGCACCCAGTTGTTCACCTTCTGTTTGATCTCGAAGAAAGCGATGCCGCCTCGCTCTGACTTCTCATATGTGCGCAATCTCAGCTTCTGGCGAATCGGCAGCTTGTTCGCCGTCTCCCAATATATCGCATGATCCGGCGAATCAAAGTACAAGCTTGAGATCGCATACTTCCCGTCCACGCCGAATGTATCCGCTTTCATAAATGGCATCAGAGCATCCACCAACGCTTCGTACGTGTTATATGGCAGCAGGTACTTCAGCTCGCGGCGATAAAAAAACTCCTTGACCAACCTCTCCCCTCCTCCTCTGGATGAGTGTGATCCAGCATGTCCTCCTGTTTGTTTCAATCTTCAACCGCACACTGTCTCCGGTGCTCAGCCAACCTCTGATAGTCCAAGGCTTCGCGTTCTCATAGTTGTCAATTTCATATGAATTTCGACGTCATCTCATCAATTATACGATATTTTCTAGTTAATCTAAAATTATCTTATCATTACATAATGAAAAGTTAATTCTTATTAAAATAGACTTGATGTCCGGATGCTGCGAAAATGGTATTGAGCGATAAAGTCAGGACAGATTCCGATTGAGGAGAATAAAACGAGATAAGGAGAATCTTATCGTGCGTAAGAGTAATTTGATGATGCTCTCAACGATTGCCTGTGTATTCATTGCAAGTTTATTGGTTGGATTAGGATTGACATATAAAACAGATAGCAACAACTATAGCAAATATGTGACCGAGAAAGACGCGCAAAAGGCTGTCGATTTTGATGTAATCTTTCCCTCTCCACCGCCTCGGTTTGACAAACCGCTCATTGAAATTGCTAAACCATCATCTGGCAGTATAAACGACATAAGAGATACTCGGAAGTTTACAACGATCATTCTTTCTTACTATTCCAATAGCAGTGAAATGGATGGAGAAATTCGAATCTTCCAGTCTTTGCATCAAAGCAGGAATATATTCACAGATCCAAATGCACGTAGAAATCTAAATAGTTTGAGTTATATTGAAATCAACGGCAAAGAAGTGATAACAGCTAATTTTGATGAATATGATTTATATACATTGGAGAATAATGATGTCTATATCGATATATACGTATACAGTGAGTATTTATACGATGATGTAATTTTTATCATTGAGGAGATATTGAGATCAATTGATCTTTAAGTGCAATATAGGATTGGTATTGGTATGCCACCCCATATGTACTCATGAATGCTTCATGGAAATGTAAAATTCTGTGCAAATAAAAAGGCGGGATCTGCACGACTATGCAAATCCGCCTTTTTTATTGATACACTATATATTCAATTCCTCAACTGCACTTGCTGTAACCGCAGTTGCTGCACGTCTTGCACCCTTCGATGTTAATCAGCGATGCCGTGCCGCAGGATGGGCAGAGGTCCAGACCTTGTCCCATGATGATCTGCTGCTTCGGATCATACGCCTTCACCGGCGCTTCCGCCGGAGCAGGAACTTCCGCAGCGGCTGTGACGTATGGGCCGTTCACGTTCTGATCAAGATGGAGTTCGAGCGCCTTGGCCACTGCGTCTGCGATCGACTCGACGCGGTTCGGGCCGAATCCGGTTGCGCCAGATCCGCCGATACCCTTCAGGTGCTTGATCAGGAGGCGTGCCTTCTCGCCGTGGTCACCGTAGCGCAAGAACAAGGAGCAGACGCGGCCAAGCGCCTCGGACATCGCGAATACGTCGGAACCCGCTTTGCCTACGTTCAAGAACACTTCCACCGGCTGACCGTTGTAGTCATTGACAGTGATGTATGCCATGCCGAAAGGCGTGTTGAACTTGTAAGTCGATCCACGCAGAATCTGCGGACGCTTCATGTATTGGCCGTTACCGTTGGTAGCCGGCTTCTCCGCTACTGCGGAGTTCGCTTGCGATGCGATCGCCTGGGTTACGCCAGCGAACGCTTCGGCTTCCGCAGCCGTTACGCTGTCAGACTTCGCTTCTGGCGCCTTCTCTTCAGAAGTAGCTTCCTTCTTGTCATCCTTCACATCCGTCGACAATACCTGGGTATCGCGGCTGCCGTCACGATAGATCGTCACGCCTTTGCAACCGAGATCGAATGCCAGCTCATACAGCTTCTTCGTGTCTTCGATCGTGAAGTCATGCGGCGCATTCGCCGTCTTGGAGATCGAGCTGTCCACCCAGCGCTGGATCGCAGCCTGCACGCGGATATGATCCTCCGCGGTAAGATCCATCGCGGTGACGAAGTAATCCGGCAACTCTTCACCCGGATGTTCGTCAAGCCAACGCTTGGCGATCGGCACGTATTGCTTATCGAGGCCAAGGCGGCTCTGACGGTAATATTCAAATGCGAAGTAAGGCTCGATGCCCGTCGATGTATCGACCATCGTGCCGGTGCTGCCCGTCGGCGCCTGAGTGATGACGGTGACGTTGCGCATGCCCTTGGTGCGGACCGCTTCCCCGACTTCCGGGAACACCGAAACCATATTCTTCATAAATCCGCTTTGCAGGAATGGCTCCGCATCGAAATACTTGAACGAGCCCTTCTCCGACGCGATATCCGCCGAGGACAGATACGCTTCGCGCGCGATGAAGCCGTACAGCTTGTCGAGGAATTCGAGCGACTCAGGCGAGCCGTAACGGATGCGCAGCTTGATCATCAGCTCGGCCAGTCCCATCGTGCCAAGGCCGACGCGGCGTTCCGCCTGTTGATTCTCCTTGTTCTCCTTGAAATGATAAGGCGTTGCGTCGATGACGTTGTCGAGGAAACGGACCGAATAACGAACGACCTTCTTCAGTTCCTCCCAGTTGACGTCGTGATTGGCCTCGTCGTAGAACTTCGAGAGGTTGATCGCCGACAAGTTGCAGACACCCCAAGCTGGCAACCCTTGCTCACCGCACGGATTCGTACAGATGATCGGGTTGAAGTACCAACTGTTCGACATTTGATTGTAATATTCCATGAACACGACGCCTGGCTCAGCCGATTTCCATGCGGATTCGATGATCGTATGCCAGATATCGCGCGCCTTAAGTGTTTTGTAGTGTTTGACCGGTTTGCCGAGCTGCTTCCATTTGTCCATATTGCCGTCCCACAGCTCATCATAATCCGGGTCAGTCGTATCCGGGAAGTAGAGCTCCCAATCCAGGTCTTCCTTCACGGCCTTCATGAACGAGTTGCTGATGCAAACAGACAGATTCGCGTTCGTGATAAGGCCCATCTTCGTCTTGACGGTGATGAAATCGAGCAGGTCCGGATGCCAGTCGTTGATCATCAGCATGAGCGCGCCGCGGCGGCTTCCGCCTTGTTCGATGAGGCCCGTTGCATAGCTGTAGATGCCGCCCCAGGATACAGCGCCGCTGGAGGAACCATTCACGCCCTTGACGATCGCTCTGCGCGGACGAAGCGAAGACAGGTTGATGCCTACACCGCCGCCGCGTGCCATGATCTCCGTCATCTCCATCAACGTCTCGAGGATGCCGCGTCGCGAGTCCTTCGGAGACGGTATAACATAACAGTTGAACAGAGTCAGCTCATCGCTTGCTCCTGCACCGGCCGCGATCCGGCCGCCAGGCACGAGCTTCCAATCGTCGAGGATGTAACGAAACTTCTCCGTCCATTCCTTCTGCTTGGCTGGAGTCGCTTCAACCTTGGCGATGGCTTTCGCCAAGCGATCCCACATCTCTTCTGGTGTTTTCTCGATGGTGAGAGTCAGTTGATCAATGTCTGCTTCCACGATCTTCTCGCTGCGCGTCTTAACCTTAACCGTACGCCCGTTGCGCTCGATCACCTCGCCGACTTCCTTGGTCGGGAACTTCGGGTCGTCCTTGGTCAGAACGAGCACAACGTCCCCAACTTTGGTGTTGTTGGTGTCCGCATCTTTGAGTGCATAGCGATCCAGAAAGATTTTCTCACTTAGTCCCGTTAACGTGTTTTTCGTTTGCAATCCAGCCACTCACAACTTCCTCCCAACAAGATATGGTATTCGTTCAACCGCACAAGCATGCGCACAAAAAATGAAAAACGGCGATTTTCGCCCGAAAACAGCAATTTTCGCCCGGTTTCGTTCATTCCTTGTGCTCATCACATGATATCGTATGTAGTAACAACAAGATGTTGTATGTGAGTATCATTTTACACCACTATATATTGTGATGCTAGTTGTCCGATGTTGAAAATCACATCACAACACTCCGTTACATTCTATTATCTTCGTTTTTCTCTTAATATCTCGATTTTTGACGAATTGCACCATTAACCATATTTCGACATAATTCGATCTTTTAGACATTGAGTTTTGGGACTATCGAATGAGAAGTTCATTCTATCTCGTGTGTGCCTCATAGTCAAGAAAGCAGGGGGTGGTAAAAATTCCTCTGCGTCACTACACTTTGACACAAATGCCACAGGTTTGTTATCTTATGGATATTATTGACCTTGTCAGGGGTGTTGTGCGAATGGACCGTCCAGTATTGTTCCAGGATCGCATCGTATCGAAGCAAGAGGTGAACATCTCGCCTGACGATCGAGGCTATGTGTTCGGCGACGGCATCTATGAAGTCTTCCGCATCTACAACGGCAAGCTGTACGAGACAGAAGCGCATATGCAGAGACTGTTGCGCAGCGCGCAAGGTGTCATGATCGAGCTGCCTTACGCTCCTGATGCGCTTCTCCAGCGGCTTCAAGAATTGCTGCAGCGCTCGAACATCCAGGACGGCATCCTCTACATGCAGATCACGAGAGGGGTCGCTCCTCGCGCCCATCTGATCCCGGATGGACTTAAGCCCGTGCTGTATGCATACTGCTCTCCGCTGGAGCGTCCGCTTGAATCGATGCAGCGCGGTATTTCGGCCGCAACGGTGGAGGACATTCGCTGGCATCGCTGTGATCTGAAGACGCTCAATTTGCTGCCGAACACCCTGGCCCGCCATGCCGCCAAGCAGCGCGGCGCTAGTGAAGTGATCATGCACCGCGATGGACGGGTGACCGAGTGCAGTTCCTCGAACTTCATGATCGTCCGAGACGGTGTGCTTCGTACGCATCCGGCGAACCAATGGATCTTGCATGGCATCACCAGGCAGGTCGTGTTGCGATTGGCCCGTGAGCTATCGATCCCCGTTGAGGAGGAACCCTTCACGCTCAGCGATCTCGCTCAGGCAGACGAAGCGTTCATCACCGGCACGACAACCGAGATCACGCCGGTCGTCGAGATCGACGGCAGGAAGGTCGGCAGCGGTACGCCCGGAGAGATCACACTTCGTCTGCAGCAAGCGTTCGAGCAGACGATTCGCGAGCTGTGAGCAGCAGGCGGTGCAGGCGGGTGGTTGGTAACGGATGTTGCTCGAACGGACATAAACATTGGAAGGTCTTATTCTTGGCATCCAGCAGATTACCTCAGACCAACTTGCTGAATGCCGCGAATAAGACCTTCTTTCGTTTGAAGCGCTGTGGTGTCACATAAGATGCCCTGCCTGTTTCTTGCTACGCCAGCAGCTTATCGTTCCCGCTTCACCGCTTCAGATTCCAGGCCCGGTTACCGTACTTCTCTTTGACGAGCCTCTCCGCATCTGCCAGCTCACGTTCGCTCAGGCCGCCCGGCTTAAGCTCGATGCCGAGCCCTTCCGGTATCCCCTTCTCAAACGCCGCTTCTGTCTCTTCCAGCGTCACCGGCGGTTGTCCCAACTGGCGTTTGATGTCGTTGATGGCGACCGCCTTCTCCCGAAACGACCGCTTCAGGCGCTCGCGCAGCCGTTCATTCGGATAATATAGCAGGGCAAACAGTTGGTCTACATCCATATCGAGCAGGATCGAGCCATGCTGCAGGATCACGCCTCTCTGCCTCATCTGCGCGCTGCCGGCAACCTTGCGACCCTCAACGACCAGTTCGTACCAGGACGGGGAATCGAAGCAGGCGGCAGACCCCATCGTCGCATACTTCGCCCTGTCCGCCTCATCGGCCAATGTGACCATGTCCGCCTGCAATCCAAGGCGTCTGAAGCCATACAGCAATCCGGTGCTGAGCACGCGATACGACTCAGTCACCGACTTCGGCATTTCCGGATACGACTCCGGCAGGATCATACTGTACGTCAATTCCTGGTCATGCAGCACTGCCCGTCCCCCTGTCGGACGACGCACGAAGCCGATGCCTTGCGCTTCTACGGCCGCAAGATCAACCTCATCCTCTGCTTTCTGGAAATATCCGATCGACAACGTCGCCGGCTTCCACCCGTAGAAGCGAAGCGTCGGCGGCGCCTCCCCCTCCGCGACCGCGTTCATGATCGCTTCATCTATCGCCATGTTCCAAGCTGGGTCCATCGCCCCAGAACGGATATATCGCCATGTTATCATGCTGATTCACTCTCTTTCCCCCGACTAATCTCCCCTATTATATATCAATTCAATCCAATACCCAAAACTGAGTACGAATGATGGCAGACGAATCAGCACAAGAGCCGATCATCTCGTCTCTTATCCCCTCACGAAGAGATCGGATACGTGTTTGCCAACTGGCTGACGCCCCACCACTTCACGCCACTTATGAAATCATTCTATTCCGTTAATACTATTAGCGCCTACTCATATAAGGAGGACCTGGATGATGACGAAAGCGGTCTTGCCGCCTCATATTCGCAACATTAACGACCATCTGCAAATCTGTTTCAACCGTGACTGGGTGGATGAACTTTCGTCGCGCCTGGAGCATAACGGCCCATGGGACCGTTGGGCATTCTATCGTCTGGCGTATGAAGCAGAGCAGGTACAGGCGATCCGCAACTTCGACGACCTGCAATGCCTGTCCCATCTGTCACAGCTCACACCGCTGCCGCATCAGCTTGAGACCGCGCGCAAGGTCATCTCCGAGATGCGCGGACGCGCCATCCTCGCGGATGAAGTTGGCCTTGGCAAGACGATCGAAGCAGGGCTCATCCTGAAAGAATACATGATTCGCGGTCTGGTTCGCCGCGCGCTCATCCTCGTGCCGGCGTCTCTCGTTCTGCAATGGGTCAGAGAGCTGAATCAGAAATTAGGCATACCTGCGGTCGCGCAGAAGAAAGAATACATGTGGCAACAATACGATGTCGTCGTCGCCTCGATCGATACGGCGAAACGTGATCCGCATCGCGACATCGTACTCAGCCTCGACTATGACATGCTCATCATCGATGAAGCACACAAGTTGAAAAACAAAAAAACCGCCAACTATCAGTTCGTCTCCTCCATACGCAAGAAATATTGCCTGCTCCTCACCGCAACACCCGTTCAGAACGATCTCGGCGAGCTGTTCAATCTGATCACCCTGCTCAAACCGGGGCAACTGGGCGGACAATCGAGCTTCAACGAGAACTACGTCGTTGACAAGCGCGTGCCAAAGAACGAGAAACAGCTTCAGCAAGAGCTATCCAAGGTGATGATTCGCAATCGCCGCGCCGATGGCAATGTCACCTTCACGAAGCGTCACGTGAAGAATATCCCGCTTCGCCTGTCTCCGGAAGAGCAGGATCTGTACGACAGCGTCACCGAGTTCGTGCGCGGCCGTTATGAGGAATCGGGCGGCGATCTGAGCAGTGTCCTGTCGCTGGTCACCCTGCAGCGTGAGGTCTGCTCCAGCCGGGATGCCGTCTTCCTCACGCTGGTCAACCTGTTTAAGAAGACATCGGAGGATTCGCCGCTTCGCCCGAAGATCTGGGAGCTGGTGAACAAGATCAAACAGATCAAAGCGAACACGAAAGCGGAGAAGACGATGGAGCTGATCCGCGAGATCAACGACAAGGTGATCGTCTTCACCGAATACCGGGCGACGCAGGAATACCTGCTGCACTTCTTCAAGCAGCACAACCTGATCGCGGTGCCGTACCGGGGCGGGATGAACCGCGGCAAGAAGGACTGGATGATGGACTTATTCCGCGGTCGAGCCCAGATCCTTGTGGCCACCGAAGCCGGGGGCGAGGGGATCAACCTGCAGTTTTGCAACCGCATCATCAATTTTGACCTGCCCTGGAATCCGATGCGCGTCGAGCAGCGTATCGGCCGCATCCATCGCCTCGGCCAAGAGCATGATGTGAACATCTATAATCTGTCCACCCTGGGCACGATCGAGGAGCATATCGTCAACCTCCTGCACGAGAAGATCAACATGTTCGAGCTCGTCATCGGTGAGTTGGATGAGATCCTCGAACGCATGGAGCAGTCTTCCTCGCTCGAGCACGACCTGTACAAGGTGATGCTCGAATCGCGCAGCGAGGACGAACTGCGTCGCGGCATCGCGAACATCGGCGACGTTTACAGCCGCACCCGGCAGCAACTCGCCGGTGATCGGAGAACGATCAATGGACATCCAGGCGGTCCCCGGACGCCCGGCGAGCTGCCGTTGATCCCTCCTGGCGCGATGAACGCAGTCGGACAATCGGCCCCAACACCACCATCGCTCCACCCGGAGGCTTGATGCAACCATGAATACCGAGCAAATACGCGACTATGTATCCCGCTATCTGGAGGCAACCGGCAGCCAGGTGCTGGAGTACCATCCCGCCTATGTGACGGTCAAACTGTCGCCGGAAGCGGACAAGGCGCTGATGAATCGGCCGTACTATTGGAGCTTCGTCGAGCGGACCGGCGCAGAGCCGGAGACGATGTCGATCACCTTCGTGTTCGATCAGGAGCAGTACGACCGGTTGCAGGATCAGCGCAAGAATCAGACCGGACAGTCGGCACACCAACCTGGTCAGGCATCCGGCTATGCCGGCGCCGCGGACTCAGCCGGACAGCAGTCGATACTCGCCCGTTACTTCGGATTCTCGCCTGCAGCGGTACACAATCGGGTTCGGCAGGAGCCCGTCACCTTCGGCAGCGGCCGCCTGAACCAGATCTTCGCCTCCGCCAAGCTCAAAGGCAAGTACGTCCACCTCTACGAGCAGCCTGACAGCCAGGCGATCCTGCCCGGGCAGTCGATCCGCTACCTGTCGTATCTGAACGTCAATTACAAGATTGAATATACATGCGACATCAAGCGAGATGAGCTTCATTCGCTCGCCATCTGCTTGTCAACCGGCGAGATCGTAAACGGCTTCCACGAGGCAGTGGAGGATCGTCCGCTCTCCCCGAAACTGCCCGCGCATACACACATCAGCGAGATGATCAGCATGCCGCGCGCCGTCGCGGAACTGGAGCAATATGTGGAGCGTTATGTGAGGTCCCAGGAGCACAGTTGGGCAGAACAGGCGGAGGAGCGCATGGCTGACGAATTGCATCGAATCGGACTCTACTATCAGGAAATGATACAAAATTCGAACGACGAACAAGAAAAATCGACGATCGAGCAGGAATACCACGCCAGACAGGAGGAGATCACCTGGCAATACAAGCCGCGCATCGTCGTCTCCGCCACAGGCTGCGGCATCTTCCATCTGCTCAGCCCGCCTAATCCCCGCAGAAACTTGGCGAAACGGCTGTAAGAGTGGCATATCATGCCAGAAAAAAAAGTGATGCCGCTGACACGTTCTAACAGCCTTCTCGGAATAAACGGTATACGATAGGCAATACCAGCTTGTCCAAAAGGAAGTGAACCATACATACCATGAAGCTGAAGAAGCTGCTTCTGATCATCGCTGTTGTGCTGTTCTCGCTCTTGATCACCTCATCCAAGCCGCTGGCTGCCGTCCTTCCCCAAGCCGCATCTCCGGACGCTTCCGGGACGGAACCGGAACTTACTCTTGAAGAGCCCAATCCGCAGGCGGATCTGCATGAGACGGTAGCAGAGTGGATACGCATCATCGCCGAGGAGCACAAGCTCGTGCCTTGGCAGAATGCTTCCTATCATATCGAGCCGCTGGGACCTGGCACACATGGTTGGCTCGTGCATGTCCTGGATCAGCAGGCCCCCGTCGGCTACCTGATCATCGCTGCCTTGGAGGGCGGCGGTTTCCGCCTGGCGGAGTACGGCGTCGGCGAACAGCCGATCTTCCATCTCGAGACGCTCCGGACGAGCCTCGTGCAGAGCGGGATGATCGAATCGCAGGTAACGGCCGATCAGCTCAGCACGTTGCTCGTTCGTCCGGGCGAACCCGAATCCGCACCAGCTCACGCTGACGCAGAACGGCCGCCCCTCATCATCCAGCGACATTACCTGTATCCATTCGCCGCCTACTGGAAAGTGCGGGATGAGAAGCAGAAGCTGACGGCCTACTTCGATGCCTTCACCGGGCAGCAGTACCCGCTGACCAAGGACCCGGTCAGCAAGTCGGAGGATGACATCGATTACGTGCCTACCGTACTCACCGATCTGAAGGACAGGATGCAACTGCCGAAGTTTGATCCTTACGAAGACCTTGGCTGGATCGTCGAAGAGCCGATCCGTGTCGCAACTATCGATGATGTGATCGAGCCGCTGCGCCAGAAGCAGAGGCTTACACTGACGGTCGAGCTGTACGACGACCTGGTGCTCTTGCCGTATTCGATTATCGGATATGCCCAATGGGAGAAGGCTGAGGCGTACTTGCTCATCTACAGCGAAGGGCTGCGCTATGTTCCTCTGATCGATGCCGTGCGCTACGGGCGCATCTACCTCGAACAAGATTGATTAGAAAACACCCCGGTGAGCATCCTGTTATGCTCCCGGGGTGTTCTTGCCTCGGCGGCTCCTCCTGCCAGACCACCAGACGTGCAGCGACATCGGCAGCATGCCGAAGTATCTCATCGTCCACGGCTCCCGCTGCACGCGGCGCTGCGCTTTCTGCTCACGCCGCACCTCACGCGGCGTTTCCAGCGTATAGATCAGCTTCTCGGCGGCGAGCTTCGCCAGATCTCGCATGATCGACATAGATCCGCCACATCCTCTTCAACGGCTTGGTCATCTCTATTATTGCCGAAGGGAATGCCGTCCATTCACACCGTCATGCGGCAAACTCTCTCACCATTCGGATCATGAAATGGCTTGTCAAGCTCATTGAATAATCATCCGGCACGAAGGTAGACGAAGCTGTCATCGGCATTCCAACAGATACCCCGCATTGTCAGCTGATGGAAAAACCGTTATGCGTAAACCTGGTTCACCCGCACCTCAATGGCGATGGAGAGCATACACCTGTTTCATCCAATTGATCAGGCTCATCCCGTACTCGCTGCGGATCACATCGGCTTCCTCCACTTTGTATACGGTGCCGTCCTTCAACGCAGCCACGATATCGAGCAGCGGTTCCACCTCATCGACCTCATGCGTTGTCAGCACCACCGTCTGCTGCTTCATATCGAGGAAAGAGATCAGCCCTTTGATGATCGACTCTCGAACCATCGGATCAAGTCCCGAGAGAGGTTCATCGAGCAGCAACAGCGGCGCATTGCGCGACAGGACGAGCACAAGCTTGACGCGCATCCGGTTGCCTTTGGACAGGCTGCCGATCTTTTGCGCCGGATCGAGCTGCAGGAATTGCAGCATCTCTCGCGCCTTCCCCTTGTCGAAGTCTTCGTATATGTTGCTGTAGTAGTCGATGATGTCTCTGACTTTATAGAAGCCATAGAGTTGATCCGTCTCATGGAGAAACGCGACTTTTCGGGCGATCAGCCTGTTGACTTTCTCTCCGTCAACGAACACCGTACCGCGGTCCGGCTGCAACAGCCCTGCCATCAGCTTCAGCGACGTGGATTTGCCGCTCCCGTTTGGTCCTACGATGCCGATGATCTTCCCTCGCGGCAGATCGAATGTCGCATCCTTCAGCGCTTCCGTGCCGGGATACTTCTTAGTTACCTGTTGAAATTGAACGATTGGCCTTTCCATCTGTATTTCCTCCCCGTTCCTCATGATCTCGTCGAACCTCATGCATATAGACCTGCTATCTCTGCTTCAAATCCAGATATCGCTTCACGCCTTCGACAATCTCCTCATCGCTGAAGCCGGTCTCACGCATATCCTTGATAAACTGTGTGATCTGACCGTCCATCAGTTCCTTGCGCAGCGCCGTCAATCGATCCTCATGATCCGTCACGAACATTCCTTGACCTCGTCTTGCTTCGACAATGCCCATCCGTTCCAATTCACTGTTCACCCTCTGCACCGTATTCGGATTCACCCCGTACTCCACCGCCATCTCACGCACAGACTTCAGCTTATCGCCAGGCCTCAGATCACCGCGCACGATCTGCCGAATCACCTTCTGCACAATCTGCAGATATATCGGCTGGTTCGGATCAAATTGTTCACCCATCACTCACACCTCAACTTTCCTGTCCAACAGCCAACCGGATATAAACACAACCAATCCGAGGATGAGTAAGCTCAGCAAGATGACTCCCAGCGGCATCGTCTTGAGCAGCAGCGTTTCTCCGTCGTATACGATCGGCGTCTCAACGAGCGTGAATGACCCCCAGTCAAACAGGTCCATGACCGGAGGATCAGTCAATTTATCAATCAACCACATGGCTGCCAGCGACACGAAAAACGCAGCCAGGATGCTCCATCTGCCCATCCGGCGGCGCAGCATTCGGTTCGTGATGAAGAAGATCAGATAGATCGTAGCGATGATCATTGCGCTGCACACCAGCACCGGAACCATCGTAAGCGCGAGTTGCCACAAGTAAGTTTCAAGATCATTGTGCAATTGATCAACAACTAGAATCTCAGCAAGTTCGCTTTCCGGGATAAAATCCTCTTCCTCCTCGATCAAACCGGCTATATTGAACTCCCCATCAAACGCATCGACAGCGAGCGTCAGCAAACCGGCCACAACCAGGGTGATCAGCATCGATAAGATACCCGCCAGCACCTTCGCCGCGATCAGGCTCCATCCGGGCAGCGGCGTCTGCATCCAGATGGAAAAGCTGTGCTTCTCATTGGAGAAACTGACGATCAGATATGCCAACAGATAGAAGATTGTCATAAACATCCCTAAACCATACATTACACTGAAGACGCCGTAAGGGTACTTCATCCCGAAGCCAATGGCGGCAATCGCCAGTATCACCATCAGGACCAGCACACCATACACGAACTTCCTGCCAAGCTTCATTTCCTTCATCCATAGATTCATCCAAGCGGTCATTTCCCATGTCCTCCTTGATTGCTCTCGAGCACTTTCTTAATGTATTAGTGTTCTATCCAAATAATACACTAGGACAATATGACTGTCAATATGCTTTTGTACTGATATGTTCTATTTCCGACAAATTTGCAACATCTCACTGCCAGGTATGGCACTTGCGAATGTAAATAAGTTATGATAGTAGGAGAACAAGACTAGGAGGGCTTGCCATGAACGGGATCATGATCTTTACGGTCGTCTTCACGATCCTCTTGATCTGGCTCTTGCTTGCGAGCTATCATTATGCATACAAGCGTAAATGGGGCAATGAGAATGCCGCTGTGGACGCGCTGCCTGAAAGGGAACTTGCCAGCAGCACTGCTGATGCGAAAGAACAGCGTCCAGGCATATAATCATGGATCAAACCGTGGAAGTATAAGATAGAAAACGGGGCTGCCATGGGATCAGATTAGACTGACCTTGGCGCCCCGCTTTTGCTTTAGTCGATCGTTTCATATGTATAATCACGAGACAGCTTGAGCACTCGACGATTCATCCTCCGGATGAGCACTTCCTTGTCATCCCAGGCGACAACATAACCTCTGACATCATTCTCAGGGTTGGCATCGCGTCTGACCCTCACCTTAGCTCCGCTCTGCCTGAGCATTTCCAATTGTTCATCAGAAATCACGATCCATCGGCCTCGCTTTCCTCAAAATATTCATCACGTCACGGAAGAGAAAAAGACCAAAAAGACGTCTGCCAGGACCATGTCTCTGGAGACGCCTCTTTCTATAGACCATATACTGACTTTAGCTGACATGTTCCTTCGAGTCGTGATACCAGTGATCCAGCACCTTGCTGGACATGACGCGGCTGTTGACATATTCGACCTGGGTTGGCGTGAATTTCTGCTGCCAGTCGATCGACAACTCGTCGCATATCTTCACGATCGTTAACAGTTCAGACCAAGCCACGTATCTCTTATACCAGAAAAACTGTGGATGCTCAATCATGTAGGGATACAAATCGTCAAATTCGGTATGTTTGCAGTCGAGGGCTCTCTCGAAATGCGTTTTCGCTTCAAGCAACTTACGTTCCAAATGATCAAGCACTTTGCGATCGTTCTCCATTCTACACCCTCCTCCATGACTTCACCCTTATTATAAAGGATTATACAGGAGGATGAAAGCCGGAAACGAATTGAAATTGTGCCATCATTCAAAATGGACGGTACCGCCTTCCAACGACTTAATCTTGACGAGCGATTCGACGCGCGTGCCGGTTTCGCGGATCTCATCCGCACCGCGCTGGAAGCCCTTCTCGATGACGATGCCCCAGCCTGCGAGCTGCGCGCCGGATTGCTCGACGATGCGCATCATTCCTTTGGCCGCGTCGCCGTTGGCGATGATATCATCGATCAGGAGCACCGTATCACTGGAGGCGATCAGCGCCTTGGGAACCACGATGTCAGTCACGATGCCTTTGGTGAAGGAAGGAACACGCTCGCAGTACGAATCGGCATCGGTCATCAACGTCTTCTTCCGTCTCGCGAAGACGAAGGGCACGCCGAGATGATAAGCCGTGGCGAAGGCAACGGAGATGCCGGACGACTCCACCGTCAGGATCTTCGTCACTCCCGCATCCCGATATCGCCGCGCGAACTCTTCGCCCACCTTCATCATCAACTGCGGGTCGACCTGATGATTCAATACCTGATCGAGGTTCAAAATCGTCGAATTAATGACTCTCGCCTTGTCCAAAATCGCTTGTTTTAATAAGTCCATAGTCCGCCCCCTGTGTTCATTTTCATGAAATGACGAGAATATTCAAAAGAATGATTGCCGACATGAGAATATGCAACGTTATGTAATAATTGACCGTTTCTCGGCATAAGCCGCCTGGATTGGTTCAAATCCGTCTTTGGAACGCAAATGCAAATAGAGTATGATCGTTAATGGCTGCTATAACGTGCGGCAATCGTTCACAGACAGCAGACCTAAGAGCACGAGAAAGGAAAGATGCATAAATGTCAGGTCATCCGCTGCGTTTGTCGTCCGTTTATTCTCTCCTAATATTAATACCGCTTCTGGCGGCATGTCAAAGCGAGAACGAGAATGAGGTTGCTTATTCAGATCCTGCGGACACCGTTCAACAAGCAGGCTCGGCAAACCATCTGAACGATGATCAGGCTGTGCAAATGTCAGGAAACGGCGTAGGTGTTGAGCAAACATCTTCTGATTCTTCCTTGCTCAGGCTGCTGGGATTGGCGATACATGACCCGATGGAGGCTGTTGCGGACGAATATGGCAGAGCGAACGAGCAGTTCACGATGATGGACGGTAATTCCGTGATCGTCGTACACAGCTATCCAGGGTTTATGGTCGGCTACAATGAACGAAAGCAAATTCACTTTATCGATGTGTTCTCCGCACAAGTTGACCCCGGCCTCGGCGGCATCACCATCGGCAGTCCGGTGGATGAGGTGCTGGTGAAGCTCGGGGAACCGGATCAAGTCACCACTTCCGTCATGATGTACGAACGGGATGGGTCCGTGCTCAAGCTGGACATCGATCAAACAACCAGCACGATTGTCTCGATCAAGCTGTTTGCTTCCGAAGAGTAAATAACCGAACTTGCAAGTCATGGATAAGCTTTCCCGAACATAACTTGTACTATACAGCCGCGCATGCAGACAAGCGCTGGCACGGTGCAAGTCAAGCGGGAAGGAGCTTACGCCTTGAAGAAGTTCATGCAGACGCTGCAAGTGGCATTCACCTATATGGGGACGGTGGTCGGTGCGGGATTTGCCACAGGCCAGGAAATCCTGCAATTTTTCACAAGATTCGGCAGTCTCGCTGCCCTGTCCATCGTCCTAACCACACTCCTCATCGGGTGGCTGGGTACGAAGATCCTGCTGATGTCGCGGGAGATCGGAGCCGCATCGTATGAGGACCTCAACCGATACTTATTCGGAGACCGGGCAGGACGCTGGATCAGTCTGCTCTCCATGTTGAACCTGTTCAGTGTAAGCGCCGTGATGCTTGCCGGAGCAGGTTCCGTTTTTCATGAACAACTTGGCCTTTCCTATAATATAGGCTTGGCGCTCACGATGATCGCCACCCTCCTCCTGCTGTCCAGAGGGATCTCCTCGATCATGGCCGTGAACTCTCTGGTCGTCCCCGTCATGCTCGTCTACACGGTGATCGTGGTCATCGTCACCTCTACCCAGCCCACCGCTGGAAGCTGGCTGAGCCTGAGCAGCGCCGAATCTCCGCTGAAGATGATCGCTTATGCGTTTCTCTATGTCGCGGGCAACCTCGCGTTGGCGCAAGCTGTGCTCGTCCCGATCGGCTCCCGCATCCAGGATCGCGTGGTTCTGCACGTGGGAGGATGGCTCGGCGGCCTGGGCATCGGCTTCATGTTGCTGGCCGGACACTTCGCTCTCTCCGCACATATGCCCGGCATCCTGCGCTTCGAGATTCCGATGGGCCATACGGTGGCTATTCTCGGCAGCACGATCCAGATGCTGGTGCTGTTCGTCATCTTCGCCGAGATCTTCACCACGCTGTTATCCGACGTCTACGGGCTCACCCTGCAGATCAGGCAGCATACGGGTTGGAACCCGCTCCTCACCATCGCCCTCATCCTGATCGCTTGCTACTTCATCAGCCAGATCGGCTTCAGCCGGCTGCTATCGGTGCTCTACCCTCTGTTCGGACTGATCAGCTTGCTCTGGTTGGCGATGATATTCATGAAGAAGCCGGCGAGCAGCGACGGCCCGTGAGCTGTTCCATATATTCGGCACCTTCCGCCCGATGCAAATGGTTTCGTTGGATGACAACCATTTATGTCTTTCGGAGAAAAGATCGTTCACAGCCCGATCACTTGCGCTTGTGGCAATTGTCTGCTCACCAGGCTGCGCATATAGTCATGGCAAGTAAACATGAGCACCTGCCGGCTGCTGCTGATCTGCGCGAGACAATCGAGACAACGTGCCGCTCTCTCCTCATCGAAGTTCACCAGGATGTCGTCCAGCACGAGCGGCAGAGCTTCTTGAGCGCTGGCATGGGCCTCAACGAGCGCGAAGCGCATGGCCAGGTATAGCTGTTCAGCGGTTCCCCGGCTCAAGCGGGAGGTATCCAACTGATAACCGTCATCGCGCTCCACGATCAGCCGTTGCTCGCCGAACGGAGCGAGCACTCGCACATATCTGCCACCCGTGATAACGGACATATAATGCGATGCTTGCTGAAGCACCTTGGGCTGCCTCTCCCGCTCATAGATCTGCCGCGTTCGCCTGATGAGTCCGCTCGCCATCGCATACACCGAATATTCGGCGACGCTTCGGTTCAACTCCGCGAGCAACTCTTCCCTGCGCTGCTCCAGTTCCGCTTGTTCCGTGCCTTCCTTCAGCTTCTCCAACTCCAGTTCCAGCTTCGCTCTCTGATCGCGCAGCTCTTCCATCTGGGCGTTGAGTGTTGTGATCGCCGCCTTGGCATTCGCCAGTTCAGCCTCTAGCTCGGCACCGCCTAGGGAATTTAAGCTGTCCATCAGCTCATCCAGCTTCGCGGGTGTCACCAGCCATTCCAGTTGGGAAATGGCACGGTTGATGGATTGCTGAAGCTCCTGCCGACGCTCAAGATGGGCCGCCAACTGGTGAAACTCCGTTTCATCGCTTGCACCTGCTTGTTGCCACAGCAGGGCGATGCGCGCTTCCGCCTGGCGGATGCGATCCGCTGTACGCTCCAGCTCCTCCCGCCATTCCTGCCACTGGCGATGCAGCGTTTGACGGCGCTCGGCCAGCTCAGCATCCTGTGCGACCAGCTCGGCGAGCTGCTTGGCCAGCTCAACCGCTGATCGTCCGCCTGGCGGCATCCCTGCCGCCACATCGGCAGCCTTCCACACAAGCTTCGCACGCCGCACGGACCCTACTTCGTACTCGCTGTACTCGGCAGGTTCCATCGAGTCTCCGGTTCGAGGCTCGTCGCGCCCGGAAGCCGATGCTTCTTCGGTGAGATGCTCGCGCAGCTCCTGATGCAACATGTCTCCTCTTAAGCCATGCTCGTCAGCCATTGTGGCTGTGCCAGCAGCGAGATACCCGGCATTATCCATCTCCGGCTCCACGCCGGTCGGCAGAGGTTCAGCCAGACGGGCGTACAACCTTGCCACCTGTTCCTCGTAATCAGCGATACGCGCTTGGTAACTCGCAATCCTTGCACGGACGCCATCCCGTTGACGAAGCGTCTGTTTCGCCTGCTCTGCCAGAGAGAACAACTCCAGCGCAGTCTCCGGCGCTAGCTTTGGCGGCAGTCCCCGTTCAGCGAGCCAGGTACTCCATGCGCCATGCTCGTCCTCCCATGCCCTGCGGCAAGCTGCCTGCTCCTCGGCAATTTCCGCCAATCGCTCGCTGACATCGGTCAATTGCCGTTCCAGCTCGCTCACGCGATCAGCAAGCCGCCTCAAGTTCTGCTCCTCCGACAACCACCGGTCGCTTGCCAGTTCCAATTGCTCATATGCGGCTGCAGCCGCTTCAACAGACCATGCCGCTTCAGGCTCAGCCTGACGAGAGCGGGATCGCGAGGTTCGTCCGGCAATGGATGATGGATTCGCAGCGGCAACGTACGGCTGTTCGCCGGTAAGCTCCGTGAATAGCGCCACCGTTTCCTCGGACCAGCGCTGCATTTCCCGGGCAATATGCTCCCTGCTCTTGCCGCCATCTGCCACCTGACTGCGCCGCATCAGCAGCACCACGCCATCCGCCGCCAGCAGGACAACGGCCGCGATGATGGCTGGCAGCCCATCGTCAACTAGGAAGAGCACCGCAGGCAGAACAACCGTCAATGCCGCCAGAGCGATCAGCAGCATCCGCATGCGCCGTCCGCTCTGCCGAAGTTCCTGTTGGCGCCGCTCTTCGGCCGCCGACTCCCATGCCGCCTGCCTCCAGTTCTGCAAGGCCTTGCTTAACCTGTGCAGTAGCTTGCGCCGCTCATCCGGCGCGAGTTCCCCCAGCCGGCCGGCATGATGACTGCGCAGCTCTTCCTTCGTCCGGGCAACCTCATCCGCCGCCTCGTTTCTCCGCTGCAACAAACGCTGCTTCTCCGCCTGCAGCCTGGCGGCATCCGCGCCCACTGCTTCAAGCTGCCTCTCAAGCCCAGCCAGCCTGTCCCGGAAACCCGCAATCTCCGAACGCTCCGCCAACGATGCGTTAAGCCCCGCAACATGCGCTTCCGTCCAACTGTCATCGATGCGGGCGATCTGCTGCCGCGCCTGCTCCGTAAGCTGAGTATCCTCCACATGGGCGCTACGCAGTTCATCATGAAGCGAGCGGATCATCGCCGCCTGCTCCGCCAGCTCCTCTATCTCTTTCCTGTGAGCGAGACGGTGCTCGTTGGGCGCAAGTTCACCAATTTGCCTCACGACGTTCGACATCTTGGCAGTCAGTTGATCGTGCATCGCCTGTAGCTCCGTCAGCCGCAGTTTCTCTTCCTCAAACCTGCGCAGCCCATCCTTCGGAAATGTATCGAGCTCAGGAAGCTCGTTCAGCTCTAGCTCCGCGGCGCGAAGCTCTTGCCATGCTGGTCGGGACTGCAGGCATTTGTCGTGCCAGAGCATGCGGCTCTCCGCCTCGCGAAGCTTGTGCTCGGCGGCTGACAGCTGATCGCGTAGCTTCTCCAGCTCGTCCTGCTTGACATGATAACTCTCCAGCACGGATCGGCTCTTGCGAAGCGCAAGGCTCAGCTCGTCCAACTGTTCGACCAGCATATTGATCGTCTGCTTCTTGCCTCGTGGCCTGAACAGCCGATCGAGTTCGGCAGTGATCCGCTTCTCCGTCTCAAGAACGGCTGAGCCGTTCACGCCCAGTCCGGCATTGAACAGATAGCCGTTCAGCTCGTCAGACTGCAGTGTGCGGAGTTCCTGTAGCTCCGTCAGGCCAAATGCGTAGATGTTGCGGTACACATCCTCGGTTACGTCGCCGATCACGCGCCGCAGCAACTCTTCTCCGCCGACCGCACCATCCTCCAGCGTCACCTGTACGTTTCCGCGCGAAGGCCGTTTGCCCTGTGCATCCGGAGCGTCATATCGCTGCACGCGAACCGTGCGGCCGTCGTCCAGTGTCAGCAATAACGCCCCGCCATGCGTCGCGCCATACAGGGGCTCGTAGCGCTCTGCTGCCTGGCTGCGCGGTTGAAATCCGAACAACACCGCCCGGATAAACTGCATCAGCGTGCTCTTGCCAGCCTCATTCGGTCCATGCAGCAATACGACGGGAGCATTAGATTTAAGCTCCAGCACTACATCGCGCATGGCGCCGAAGCCGGCAATCTCGATGCGGCTGATCTTCATCGCTGACCGCCCCCTTCCAGCAGCCGGTCGAGCAGCCAATCTTCCGCCCTGTCCAACCATTCGCGCAGTTCATCATGACTGGCAGCCGCATACACGGCCTCTTCAGCAGCACCGGTGTAAACGGCTCGTCCTTCACGGATATATTTTCCAGCCCTTGAGCGAACCAGCTCATCCATCACCTGCTCGGCATACTGCGCAAGCTGCGCTTCATCGCGTCTTAACTCCGCCGCGATCCGCAGCAGATCGCCGACGAAGCTGTCTTGTCCGATCAGGAGTTCCCGGTCGATCAGGTTCCTCGTTTGTGGCTTGATACTCTCGACCCAGACGAAGGAATAGTCCGCATCCGACTCGGCATAGAGGCTCTCTTCCCTGTTCCATTCGCCTGCCACTTCGTCGAGGAAAGAGGTGCTCATCAGCATGCGGCTCAGGCTGCTTCGCCCGCTCAGCACAAGCCTGGCTACGACTGGTAACCCGTCGGTTTCGGCGCTCTCCCTGAGCGCATCCAGTTCCCTAGTGATTAGTTCCTGCAGTTCCTGCTCTGATCGGGCATTCTCAATCGAGATCTCCATCTGAAGCCAGCGGACCGCATCGGTCGCGCGGAAGTTCATGCGCACCGTCTTGTCTTCTTCCACATCGACGATGTAACAGCCCTTGGCCCCGGTTTCCTTGATGTTTCGACCCTGGGTGTTTCCCGGATAAACAATATACGGGGCTTCATGCAGAATGCTGCGCACATGTATGTGCCCTAGCGCCCAGTAATCGAAGCCTGCGGCGATAAGCTCGGCGCGGCTTGCAGGGGCGTAATTGCCGTGATCGGACGCTCCGTCGACATTCGTGTGCAGAACGCCGATCTGGAAGACGTTGCGATCCGCAGCGCGAAACCTGAGCGCCAAGTTCTCCGTCACCGACGGGGTGGCGAAGGAAATGCCATGCACATGAGCGAGCAACCGCCCCGACCGGTCATGCACGGCATGCGTCACAACATCATCGCCCGGGAACACGTAGACTCCCTCGGGCGGATGCCATTGCATGTGCTTGCCGGACAGCGGATCATGGTTGCCATGCGCGATATAGACAGCGATGCCCTCTGCCGCGAGCTGTTCCATCGCCCGCTGGAATCGCAGTTGGGCGCGCACCGAACGATCCTCCAGGTCATAGACATCGCCAGCGATGACGATGAAATGCACTTCTTCCGCTATCGCCAACTCTACCAGGCGATCCAGCGCCATAAAAGTGGAACTGCGGATCCTGTCCCGAATCGGCTTCGGGACATCGGACAGCCCGCGGAACGGGCTGTCCAGATGCAGATCCGCAGCGTGAATGAAACGAAATGTCGACATCGATCAACTCACCTTGAAAGAATGATAGACTTCCTCCAACTCACGGATCACCCGCGAGATGGAAGACTGCTCCTTCGCCCGCTCATAAGCGGCTTTCGCCATCGTGCGGCGGAACTCATCATCCTTCACCATTCTCTCCAACGCCTGGGCCAATGCTTCCACGTCATCGACCGGCACCAGCAGTCCGTTGACGCCATCTTCGATCTGCTCGGCAATGCCGCCGACGTTCGTGCCGACAAGCGCCAGCCTGCACAGAGCCGCTTCGGCGAACACATTGCCGAACGCTTCAGCGCGGGAAGGGAGCACGAACAGGTCGAAGAATGGCATCAGCTCCTCCGGATGCAGCATATAGCCATAGAAGATCGTCTCATCGTAGATCCCCAGATCGACAGCCATCTTCTCCAGCGTCTCGCGCATCGGGCCGTCGCCGATCATATGCAGCACGAAGGAATGGCCACGCTTCTTAAGCAGCGACAGCGCCTCGAGCAGTACGTCCAACCCCTTCGCCGGAACGAGACGGCATAGCGTGACGATCTGCGTCACGCCGTTGTCATGCTCAACCGGCTTGAACCGGTTCGGATCGAAGCCGTTCAGGATGACCTTCACCGCTTCCGGCCTCTCGATATATTGCGAGATATACGATTTGAACGATTGCGACACAGTGATGATCAGATCTGTCTGCTCTTCCAGCTCGTGATAGAGCGAGGTGAGGAAACGATGCTCCGGACCGCCTTCCTCGATCCGCCCGTTCAGGATGAGCTCCCGCTCATAGCTGGAGTGAATCGTCATCAATACCGGTGTATCCGGAAACAGCCGCCTCATGATCAGAGCCGCGATCGGATGATGGGCATGGATGATGTCATACGTTGCGTTTCGCAATCTCATCTTCGCGAACCAATAGTAATCCTTAAGCGTCTGCATATATTTCTCAACGATCGGCCTGCCGCTGTAGACCGTCCAATCAAAGGTCGTAAAAGCAAAATCATCTGTTCCTTTGCCGCGTATGCGTTTGGGCAGCGAGAACAGATCCATCTTCCAGTTCATCTGCAGAAACTTCTCCTGAATGTAAGGTACCATCGAGGATACGCCTCCGGGTTGTTCCGGCGGAAAGAATAATGCTTGCAATATGTTCATAAAGCGTCCTCCTTGTTTCTCTCTCTATCCATTATTTTAACTGATCGCCTCTTCAGTTTGGAATGACTCCTGACGACAATTTTTGATATACTGGTGATAAATGATTTTTTTAGACACGGAGGAATGTGATTGGACTTCATAGAAATGCTGTACGGGGTGACTGGCAAGGCTGCGTCCTCCATTAGCATATTAGTGATTCTCGTTCTTATGTTTATGATGGTTGTTCGTCTGTATATGAGCAGGCGCAAGAAAGCGTATCTATCCTTGGCCTTGTCGATGATCCTCGTTATCGCGCAATATGTGTTGATACTCCTCCTGGAAATGTCGCCTTCAGAGGCATCTGTAACGATCTATGTGGTGCAGTTGTTGAAAGTTCTCGCATTTATATGGATCAATCTGGGGATCTATCAATTATACAATCCAACCGGGCGTTACATGAGGTTCGCCACCTATGGACTTACCTGTCTGGCATTGGGACTGGCTGCTATCCAAATGTCGCCGCTTCATGCGGAATCCAACATCATCGCATGGCTGTCCGACAGGCTTCTGCTCGAAATCCTGCTGATGATGATGATCGTCTCGTCCTTCTTCACCATCCGGCCTTATATCGGCCAACACGGCAAATACATATCCAGTCTTGTTCTGTTCTTCTTCATTCAGGTCAGCCAGTTGGTCAACTATTATCTCTATGATGAGCAAAATAATATCCTGTCGGTGCTGGCGCACTTCCTGCCCGTCGTCTATTACGCCACGCTGTTTATGATCGTGTTTGACCGGATCGTGGAACTGCTGTACGCAGTCTACCAATCTTCCATCCACGACGGGTTAACAGGCGTCTACAACCGCAATTACATCATTCATTATGTGCAACATCTGCTGAAGAAACGGCAGGGTGCGGTCATCTTCTGTGATATTGATAACTTCAAGCGATTGAATGATACCCAAGGGCATCAGACCGGTGACGCGGCGCTCAAGTCCGTCGCTGCGATCATGATGGAGGTCGTGGAAGGGAAAGGCAAGGTAGGCAGATATGGCGGTGAGGAGATGATCGCCGTTATCGAGGACGCCTCTAGCAAAGTGGCGAAGATTGCCGAACAGATCAGGCAGCGCGTCGAGAAGGAAACCATCGTGACGGTCAGTGTCGGGTACAGCCGGTTCCGACAAGGCGTTAGCGCACATGAGTTGTTGAAACAAGCCGACGAGGCGATGTATGTCTCGAAGAAAACCGGCAAGAACAAAGTGACCGCCTACTCAAGCAAATTGCCAAAACTGCTGGACAGCGTAAACTGAATCCGAAGGGCGTTCCAACATCAGCTGGGCAGAGTGTAACTGCTTACCTGTCACATGCAGGAATGTCCGTTTGGCAGCGGCCTTCGCATGATCGTCATTCTCTTGCGCCATACTAGTGCCAGGAGGCGATGCCAGATGGATCAACCGCAACAGGAAGAAGTGGTCGCGGTCAGGAAGAACGGTGACGGCGACATCGTCGAGCTCAAGCTCAGCTCCGGGCGAGTCGTCGATTACAAAACCGCGCAGCAGATGGTCAAAAATAACGAGATCAAGCACCTGAACGTGTTCCGTGGCCGGGACAACGAGGAACATCTACGTTCCGATCCAGACGGCAGGGAGGACAACAACCTGGACAATCTGCCGTTGTTCTGACCAGGCGCTGGTTTCACGAAAAAGCGGAAGCCGTGATTTCCTTAGCACCTTCCGGCACAATAGTGCCCGGAGATGAGGAAAACGACTTCCGCTTTTGTCATTTGGCAATGTACGATTTCTCGTACACATTCCCGCGAATCGCACGCCGATTCATCGTTTGTGTACGATTTGTCGTATACTCAAGGCCGGCGCCATCCGCCCTTCATCATGGACGAGATTGATAAGTGATCGGGTCCGTTGCACCTGCTTCAGCGAAGCCTTTCAGCCGGAGGCGGCAACTGTCGCATACGCCGCACGCGGCCTCGCCGCCGTTGTAGCATGAGGTCGTCAGCTCGTAAGGCACGCCGAGCCTTAATCCTTCGCGGATGATGTCCGCCTTCGTCATATGAATGAGCGGCGCAGCGATGCGGATCGGCTTGCCTGTAACGCCAACCTTCGTCGCATAACGGATCGTCTCCTCTGCCTTGGCGATAAACTCCGGACGGCAGTCGGGATAGCCGCTGTAATCCAGCGCATTCACTCCGATGAAGATCGTAGAAGCTCCGATAACCTCCGCAAACGAAGCGGCGATCGACAGGAACAGCAGATTACGGCCCGGCACATAGGTAACCGGGATATCGTCCTGGGAAGACTCCGCCCCTACCGGTACCTCGATCGAATGATCCGTTAAGGCGCTGCCGCCGATCTCCCTCAGGAACGAGAGAGAGACGATCTTGTGCCTGTCGCCTGCTCCATAGTGCGCTGCCACGGCGCGCGCATTGTTCAGTTCATTGCGATGACGCTGTCCGTAATCAAAGCTGATCGGAAACAGATCATACCCCTGATCCTTGGCAATTCCCATACATGTCGTACTGTCCAGTCCACCGCTCAAGATGACGACGGCCCTCTCCTGCTTTGTCATTTCTCCATCAACCTGCCTTTATCTTCTCATGTACGCTTATACTTGCTTAATTACACCCTGCGCATTCCCGGGTCCCAGATGACCTTGTGCATCTGCATGTTCAGCTTCACCTGTGACAGCCCGTCCCGAAGCATCATCTCAACAAGCTTCGCCGGCGGCATCGTCTCCCATACCGGGCTGAACAGGATCGTCGCGCGTATCGGGTACTCGCTAAGAACCCGCTTCGCCGCTTCGAAATCCCGCTCCGTGGCGATCACGAACTTCAGCTCGTCCTGTTCACGCAGCAGCGCCAGGTTGTCCGCTATCATCCGCTCGTTCTCGCCCGAATCCGGCAATTTATAGTCCATGATGTAGCGCACAAGCGGCGACTCCACATGCTTCATGAACGGTTCCAGATGAATAGCGCCGTTCGTCTCCACATGGATATCCTCATAACGGCCCGAGTCAGCCAACGTCCGCAGCAATTCCTGTGAACGCTCGCCGTACATCAACGGCTCGCCACCCGTTACACATACTTGCTTAGCCTTAAAGTCTGCTGTCCGCTCCATGATCTCGCCGATCGTCATGACCGAGTCCGCCTCATACGGCGGATAGCTGTATTTCGTATCACACCATACGCAACGCAGGTTGCAGCCATACAAACGGATAAAGACGGTCGGATAACCGGCGCGCGTTCCTTCGCCCTCGACCGTCTCGTAAATGTCGACCATAGGAATGCGGATGTCCGCCCGCCGCTCGTCTGCAGACATCGACTTGTCATCCGCATGTTTCAACATCGATTATTCCTCCATTAGTGCTCTGGTCACTGCGGCATAGCTCGTTGGCGTCTCCCACAGTCGCACTTCTTCAAGTTGGATATTCGGGTACAGGCCTTCTTCCTGAAGTTGACCCTTGATCTGTTCATACATCCAGACAACCATATTCTCGGCCGTGGTGTTCATCGGAGGCAGCACTTCATTCAGGTACTTGTGATCCAGCTTGTCGATCACCGATTCCTTCGTGATCCGCTTGATGTCCCCGAAGTCGATGGAGATGCCGCGGAAGTCTACCTTGCCGCTCATCACGACCTGAAGCTTGTAGGTATGTCCGTGCAAGCTCTTGCATTTGCCCTCGTAGCAATGAAGATGATGGGCACTGTCAAACGTGAACTCCTTGGAGACGAGAACCCGTTTGTCATGGTATTTCAATTGGTGCTGTTCAATATCCCGCCCCAGGATCTGCACCTTCTCAGGTATGTTAAAGCTCATCACAGCTACACCCTCTCATCAGATTCTCATCTATGATCCACTCGCATACTGCGCGTAAACATCCCAATCTGTCGCGGGGTCTGCCGCCCCTGTCAGCAGCACCGTTCAGCCGGAACTTGCAACCCGGCATGAAAAGTCAGATATTATTATAGCATGTGCGGCAAAATGGCGACAACTCAGCACAACGATTCCGGCATATCCTTCATATCTCGGAAGAATGGTGCATGTGCTCGAACGACTGATCAAACTTTCATGCGCAGTAGGTTGTGAAGTGAGCATTTTTTTGCCATTAATATAAATAGCTTCGCATCATACACAGGAATCATTCTTGCATACAGGAGGCTCATATGACGATCCAATTGCCGGAAGACTTTCTGCGGCGCATGAAGCGTATGCTCGGCGACCGCTATGAATCATTCATCGCGAGCTACGAGGAGCCTCGCGCCTATGGTCTGCGGCTCAATACGCGCAAACTCACGCCGCAGTCACAGGCCTTTGATCACCTTCGAAGCCTGTTTCAACTGGAACCGGTAGCGTGGTGTCCATCCGGATACTATTACGACGAAGATACGAAACCGGGCCGCCATCCTTACCATGCTGCCGGTGTTTATTACATCCAGGAGCCGTCTGCGATGTCGGCCGCTGAGCTGCTCGCCGCAAAGCCCGGCGACATCGTGCTCGATCTGGCTGCAGCGCCTGGAGGCAAGTCCACACAGATTGCCGATCACCTGAAGGGGCAAGGACTCCTGATCAGCAATGAAATCCACCCTGCTCGTGCAGCGGCCCTCTCTGAAAACATCGAGCGGATGGGCATTCGCAACGCCGTTGTCACGAATGCCGCACCGGGGCAACTGGCGGAGCGTTTTCCGTTCTTCTTCGACCGGATCATGGTCGATGCACCATGCTCGGGCGAAGGGATGTTCCGCAAGGAGCCGGAAACGGTCAGTGAGTGGAGTGAATCCCAAGTTGCAGTGTGCGCCGCCCGCCAGCAGGATATCCTCCGCGATGCCGTCCGGATGCTGAAACCAGGGGGAACGCTGGCTTATTCGACTTGTACATTTAATGAAGAGGAAAATGAGAAAATCATCGCCTGGCTCACCGAAACTCATCCTGAGCTTTCACTCGTACAGATGGAGCGCTTCTGGCCGCATGAGCGGCGCGGCGAGGGGCACTTCGTTGCGGTGTTGAGACATGCGGGAACAGATGATGCGGACGAAGCGGACAGCGGCGGCATAACTGCACGCCGGCCGAAAGCGTCCGGGCAATCAAGGAAGTCACTGGAGGAAGCGATGACTCTGTATGAATCCTTCGCCGTGTCTGCGCTTGCCCCTTCCTTCACGTTGCCCGAAGGAGAACCACTCCTGTTCGGTGAGCAGTTGTACTGGCTGCCCACGGGCAGCGGTATGTTGAACAGCGCGATGCTGACCGGACTTAAGACTCCCCGTCCGGGGCTTCATCTCGGCACAGTTCGCAAGAACCGCTTCGAACCGTCCCATGCGCTGGCTCTTGCGATCAGGCGGGAGGACGCTCTTGTCAGCGTGGATTATGCAGCAGACAGCGTTGAGGCTGCAGCATACTGGCGGGGCGAGACGCTCAGCGTACCTGCCGATCTTAAGGGTTGGACCCTTGTTACGGTGGACGGGTTTCCTCTGGGTTGGGGCAAAGCAAGTGGAGGCATGCTGAAGAATCATTATCCGAAGGGGCTGCGCCGTCCGAACTGATCCAGATTTCGGTGGATCTCCTTCAGTCTCTCCGCATCATCGCGCAGCTCCGCTTCGATGCGGGCGATAATTTCCTTCACATGGGCGCCTACTTCGTCAGGGACCTCGATCTCGCCGTTTGCTTTGACGATGTAAACGAGGCACTGGATAATCTCCCGCAGCATATGCAACTTGTTGTTGTCCGTGGCAACCTGGGACAGGAACAGGATATGGTTGATCTCGTCAAGCGTCAGCTTCATCGGATAACACCTCCGGCCGCTTTCGCGAGTGTTACTTCCATCATAACCCTGTGCCGAATAATGTCAATATTCGGCAGTGTTTTCCGTTTTGGTCGGGCATCATGGTCTCATTTGCACATGAAAAAAGGAACAACAACCGCCCTGAAGGCGGATTGCCATTCCCTGTTGAACAAGTCCGGTTATTGCACGGGCGCATTCTCGAACAGCAATTCGTCGATGGTCCGGTTTTTGTAGAGCACCGTCAGATTAAAGGATTCATAATCCTTCTCCTTGTCCAGTTCTCGCATGAGCAAGGAAGCGATCTGTTCACGTTCACGGTCGGTGCTCATTTCCCGGAAATCCATATACCCGGTCAACTTGCGCTGGCTGATGTCAATCGTCGCCGTACCGATCGGCAGTTGCCCGTTCTTCCTAGAATAGATGTCATAAGTGAGCGTATCGCCGTCATCGCGCACGAGATGCACGGAGAATTCATCATGGATCTCCGTGCTGTCCGATGCGGTATCCTCATAATCCGCGAGATCCTGATGCTCAAGCTCATAAACTTCCAGCAGCTCGCCGTTGTATTTAACCTCCAACTGGAACGAGTCAACGAGATCATCGTCGAAGTCGGAGACAAGCAAATCCACCGCCTGCTCGATTTGCTCCGCAGTCGGTTCGACCATCCAATTGATCTCGCCTATGCAGTCGCTTCCATGCAGCGTGACGAACGCCTCCGCGAGCCAACGGCGATTCCTGGCGTAGATGTGGTATTCGACCGAATGGCCATGTTCGCCCGTGATGACCAACTCGTAAGGATCGTATTTGCTGCTTATGCGCTCCGAAGTTTCGGCAGCCTGCAGACCCTGCTCTTCGTCCTGGTGGTCGCTCTTGTCGACGCCGCTTATCATTCCTGTACGGGTGCGGCTTGTCCTGCCTGCTGTGCTGCGATTTGACGCTCGGCGGCCCATCTCATGCGTATCCTCCGTCTGATCCGGCTCGTAATCGGACAGGTTGGGATCATCGTCGACATAATCCGCTTCATAGTCGTTCCAGTCATCCTCGGCCTCATCAACGAAAGACTCGATCTTGCCGATGTTGCGATCCATCGCGATCACTTCATCGAAGGCGCTGTAGGTGACGATGACCTCACAATCAACGGCATCGATCGCTGCCGCGAATGAATTGATGTATTCCTGCACATACTCCAGAACCTTCTTCTTGTCAGCGGGAGACAGCATCGTCTTCTCCAGTTGAACTGCACCTGACAATCTTCTGCCTTCACGGTACACAAGCGTGATGCCTCCGGCATAGCGGCCGTTGAGCACAATATCGCTGACTTCGCCCCCGGAGGTTCGCATATCAGGCCGAATCGAAAGTGTGGACATCGCACTTCCCTCCACGAATATGGATGTGATCATGTAACGGTCTTAGCGTTTCCTGTGTACCGCATTCTATCCACGATTCGTTTAAGGGAAGTGGGTTCACACGCGGGCATGCTCACACCTTGATCAGGGGCAGATGCTTACAAAGTGCCATATGCACAGCGTCTTCGTTGTTGGATACCGTCACCTCATCTGCTGCCTTCTTCACCTCATCCGGCGAATTGGCAACTGCGATCCCGATCCCGGCAAAACGCAGCATATCGATGTCATTATAGTAGTTGCCCATCGCCAATATCTCGGACCGGTCCACCTGCCAGATCTCCGCCAGCTTCTTAAGCGCGATGCCCTTGCTGACATCCGGTCGCATCACGTCAACGAAATAATCCCCGCTGCGGATGAATCTCAGCTCCTGCTGATCGTCCGGCCAATCCCGCTCCACCTGATCCATCAAATCTTGGTTGCCGAACATGCAGAACTTGACGAGCGGTTCGTCCACCTGGAGCACATCTCCCACCATCTCAGGCTCAGCAAGGAAAGCGTCGTACATTTTCTTGGCATCCGCAGGCATCTGATCGACGATCATGTTGGTGGAGGTATTCAGGTCATAGTGAACGCCGTGCTTACGGCAGTAATGGATCAATTCTTCAACTTCGCGGATGTTGAACGTATATTCATGCAGCACGTTTCCGCTCGTATCCATGATCGATGCGCCGTTATGCGTGATCATGACGCCTTCCAGGCCAAGCTCCTCCATGACCGGTTTGGCGCTCATCGAACCGCGGCCGGTACACAGCACTATCTTGACTCCAAGCTCTGCCGCTCGCCTTATGGTGCGTATATTGTTATCACTGATGCGATGGTCGTCATCCAGCAAAGTGCCATCCACATCAAGCGCGATCAGTTTGATGCTCATCTCCAGTTCCCTCCGTTAATGATGCAAGCTCTGTCTCTGTTAATTCTCTGTATCTTCCGAGTGCCAGTCCAGGGTCAAGCTTCAGGCCTCCCATGGCCATGCGCTTTAAGTAGACGACTTTCTTGCCAACAGCGGCGAACATGCGCTTCACCTGATGATATTTGCCTTCGTGCAATTCAACCTCGATCTTCGAGCGGCCTCCGGTATCGGACGGCATCGTTTCCAACACGGTCAGCTTCGCGGGCATCGTCACATACCCGTCGTCAAGCTCAACGCCCTGACGGAAACTGTCGATGTCCCGGTCATCGACCAGCCCGTCAATCTCCGCATAATACAGCTTCGGTACGTGCTTCTTCGGAGACAGGAGGCGATGTGCCAACTGGCCGTCGTTGGTGAGCAGCAGAAGCCCCTCCGTATCCTTGTCCAACCTGCCTACTGGGAACGGTTCAAATGCCCGGTGCTCGTCGCTCAGCAGATCCAGCACCGTCCGGTCACGCAGATCCTCCGTTGCCGAGATCACGCCTTGCGGCTTGTTCATCATCAAGTAAATGTACCGCCTGAAATACACCCGTTCCCCGCGCACTTCCAGAACGTCCGCAACCGGGTCCACTTTCGCGCCACTGTCTCTGACCGTCTCGCCATTCACCTTGATCAGCCCTGCCTTGGCCAATTTCTTCGCTTCCGAGCGCGTGGCCAGCCCCAGATGGCTCAATATCTTATCGATTCGCATCTGCTTGTCCGATTGATTAATCGTTTCTCACCTCCGTGGCTTGCGGGTCAACCACCCGAGCTGCCGTTTCTGACTGCTCCGCATCCGTTTACTTCGTTTCACATCGCAGAGCAACGGGCGGATAGCCCCGTTATGTAACGAAACGCCGCATTTTCCAATGTACAGCAAAGAGAAGGATCACGCTCCGTAACGGAACGCCTCTCCCTCCAACCTCACTGCAATGGCGGGTATCCACGATCCGTAACGGAACGAGGGTACGTTATTTCTTTATTTTTGCCCATTTTGCAACAGCTAACGGAACGACGATCCGCTATTAGGCTCATATCCTATGATTTTCCGACAAGAATCATCAAATAGCGGAACCTGGTTCCGTTAGCATGGCAATTTCACCGATTTTAAAGTAAATAACAGATCTATATTCCGTTAGCAGCGAGGAGATTCGGCGAAAATATGCTGCAAACTACCATAACTCCGGTGTGTACGAACCTGCCATGATCCGTCAGACTGATTCGGCCGCAAACGATTCCGCATGCTGACGCATCAGAACTGCCTGGCTTGGCATATCGAATACCGCCAAATTCGCACCAGATTCTGTTTCTATCGCGGTAAGCCTTCCACGATTCACCGCCAACACTTCCGCACTACGCCAGGATCGAACCGGACACGGGCTGCATCTTCCCAGAGAAGCGCGCTCACTCGCTCCGCTTCGCTCTTGCCAGAGCCTCTTCCAGTTCGCCCGCCAGCATGCGCAGGCCCCAGACGTCTTCCCTATCCCACAGCTCGTTGAAGCGCAGTTGGAACTGGACCGCTTCCCGAATACGATGATAGAAATATAACTCCTGAATATTGCTCAACACTCTCGATACGAGATTGGAATTGGCCTCGAATTCCTTCTGCGCGGACACAATCTCGTTCCTGATGCTCGACATTTCCTGATCCAGCACATAAGCGGCCTCAGCAGCTCTGCGCAGCCTGAGCTGAACTTCCTCGGGCAGCTCTTCCTTGTACTTGTAGTTGAGCGAGTGTTCGATCGTCGCCCAGAAATTCATCGCCAGCGTGCGGATCTGAATCTCCGCGAGCACCGGCTTAACGCCCAGCGCCGTCTGCACCGGATAACGCACGATGAGATGATAGCTGCGATATCCGCTTTCCTTCTTATTCGTAATATAATCTTTCTCGTACAACACCTGCATATCACTTCGCTGGCGGATGATCTCCGCCACGCGGTGGATGTCCTCCACGAATTGGCACATGATGCGGATGCCGGCAATGTCCTCGATACCGGTCTCCAACTGATCATGCGGCACACCGAGCGACTTGGCCTTCGCCAGGATACTGGAGATGCGCTTCACTCGTCCGGTCACAAACTCGATCGGCGCGAGTTCCTCTCTCATCTTCAGTTCCGCACGCAAAGCCTTGAATTTGATCTTCAGTTCTTCCACAGCCTGTTCGTAAGGAAGGAGAAATTTGCTCCAGTCTCTTCCGTCCATGCTGACTCCTCCGTTTCATGGAACGTTTATGCATCAGCTCCGACCGCTTCGGAGATATGTTTATATCCATCCCGACGCAGCAGCGCCAGCAGCCTCTTGTTGATGGACCGATTCACTCCCGGTCCCCGATAGATCATTCCCGTATAGATCTCAACCAGGCTGGCCCCTGCACGAATCATCTCATATGCGTCGTCTCCCGTAAAGACCCCGCCGGAAGCAACGATGGGAATTTGCCCCTCCGTCAACTGATAGACTTGCCTTACAACATTCACCGACAGCCGATTCAGCGGTTTGCCGCTCAGTCCCCCGGTTTCCTCCTGATGCCGACCGCGAAGATTGTTGCGCGTGATCGTGGTATTCGTCGCGATAATTCCTGATATGCCGCTGGACTTGATGATCTGGACGCAACCAGCCAGCTCTTCCTTCGTCATGTCGGGAGCGATCTTGACCAGTACCGGTTTCGCTGCTGATCCCCGCTTCGCCGCTTGTTGATCCCGCTCCTCGATCACGCCCGCGAGGAGAGCGGACAGATCGTCACCATGCTGCAGATTGCGAAGATTCGGCGTATTGGGCGAGCTGATGTTGACGACGAAGTAATCCCCGACATCATATAATATGCGCATACAAGAACGATAGTCTTGGACGGCCTCATCATTGGGCGTCGTTTTGTTCTTGCCGATGTTGACCGCGATCGGAATCGGTCTCTTGCGCAGAGCCTCCAGATTCTTGCGCATCACTTCTGCGCCATGATTGTTGAATCCCATCCGATTGATGAGCGCCTCGTCTTCAGGAAGACGGAATAAGCGCGGCTTATCATTGCCGGGCTGAGGCCGGGGCGTCACTGTGCCCACCTCTATAAACCCGAACCCCATATGAGAAAATGCCCCAGCCGCCTCACCATTCTTGTCCAGACCAGCAGCAAGACCGATCGGATTGGCAAACGTAATATTCCATAATGTCTGCTGAAGCTCTGGAGCGGATGGAGACGAATAGAGCGAGCGAAAGAGCGGCAGTACCCCCGGAACTTTCTGGGCAAACCCCATTCCGCCTATCGTCAGATGATGCGCCTTCTCCGGGTCCATTTGAAAAAGGACAGGCTTCAGGATCTTCTCGTAAAGCATGTATTGCATCCTCCTCTGCAATCAGATACCCTTCGACCAGTTTATCTCGTTCGGGTGCAAAAAGAAAGGATATTCGTTTGCAATCAGCAAGGTTAGCTTATATAATTTCAATCAATAGGGGTATTATTATGTCTTTTATAGTGGGTGATGATGATGGTTAAGAAGAAGCAATCCTATGTTCAACGTTATAAGAAGGAAGAAGCACCTATTAACCGCAAAGCGCTCATATGGTACGCATCCATATTCGGAGGCGTGCTGCTCATCGTAATCCTGCTCCTGTTGTTATTCTAACCTGACACCAGATAGCACGGATTCCACCTGCCCTGGCTCTGGACAGGCATGAATGAATCGAAGATCACACAGGCCTGGCCGTGAACCCTCCATCCGACGGTGGGGCAAACTTCCCCAGACTGCTGCGTAACCTTGCCTAACCGATGCATGCCTGTGTAACCGTATCGGCACAGGCTGCGAAGGAACTGTTCCAGCATGATGCCTGACTGCGATCTGTCAGCACAGACTGCCCATGTTCCGTTTGATTCGAGTACCGGTTCGTCTGTTACGGAGCCTTATGAACCTGACAGGTACAATTAGACCGCTTGTACGAAGCTTAAGCACCTCCGCCCAACGGGATGCCAAGCTTGGTACAAGCGGTCTTTGTTTGTCCTAACTGCTTAAGCTCAGCGTCCGGACACGAACCCGCTTACCGGGATGCGTCCCGCTTCACTCCCCTTTGTCGCGCAGGATAACCAGCTTCTGATCCTGAATCCACGTGACATCGAGACCGATGATTTCGGCGAAGAAGCGCACCGGGACGTATGTCCGATTGCTCTTGGCGTAAGGTGCAGCGTCAATGCTCCGGCGCACCTGAGCGCCATCCGCTGTGCGAAGCGTGATCTCCGTCTGGCCCAGCTTGAATTCGACCGAACGGTCAGCACCGGCCAACGTAATCTTCTGACTCGCTGTCTCGTATTCCACCTTAAAACCAAGCGCCTCCGCGATGAAGCGCACTGGCACCATCGTCCTTCCACTTACCGCCTCCGGCTGGGCATCGAAGATGATCAGCCGGTCCTCATAAACTACCTGTATATGAGGTGCAGGTTGAACCGAATCCGGAAGGTCGTACAGCTTCACCTGACGGATAACCTGGTTATACGAGTCCGCGATCAGCAGCGATCCATCTGCCGTTACCGTTACATCGTACGGACGATAGAGCAGATTGTTGCCTTCAATGCCGTTCGCATATCCATGCTCCTCCGGCTTGCCCGCGACGGTTGTCACCTGTCCGTCCTTCAGGTACCGAATCGCATGATTCTCGGTGTCAGCGATGAGCAGCCCGCCTTCTGCCGTAATGGCGATCCCCTTCGGCGAGTAGAACAACGCTTCGAGCGCAGGGCCATCTTGGAAGAATCCTTCAGCGTACAGCGCCGTTTCCTTGTACACCTTCCCTTGTGCGGCATCGGCGTACACACCGCCGGCCACGGTTGTGACCGTCCGTGTCGTCAGATCGATATAACGAATGCGCTGGTTGCCGCTGTCGCTGACATACAGGTTGCCCAGCTCATCAAGAGCTAGTCCCGAAGGTTCATTGAACAGGGCATTGGCCAGCCGTCCGTCGCGATAGTCGCCCGCCTCTACCACGATGCCGGGAATCACTTCCACGATCCTTTCCGATGCAGCGTTCAGCGTCGTCACACGGCCGTTCTTGTCGATCTTGCGAATGGCGTGATTCAACGTGTCAGCGACATAGATCGAGCCGTCCGCCGCAACCGCCACATCGCTCGGATAATAGAATCTCGCCTCGCTGCCCACTCCGTCCCTGAAACCCAATACACCATCGCCAGCAATCGTCGTCACCGTACCGTCAGGCGCAATCTTCCGGATGGCATGATTGCCAGCATCCGCCACATAGATGTTGCCCTCCGCGTCAGAATCAAGGCCGATCGGTTGATTGAATGCAGAGCTGTCAACGGACCCGTCGAGCAGCGAGCCAACTGGCAGATCCCTATCGTCGCGCAGGATGTTCACTCCACTGAACCACTCTACTGTATTCCCTTTGATCCTCTTGATCAAATGATTGGACGTATCCGCCACGATGACCGTTCCGTCAGGCAATGCGAGCACCCCGGAGGGGTTGCGGAGCATGGCAGGATCGTCCAGATCATCTGTTGCGTACCTATCGCCCGCATACCAGGAAGCTCTCGTCATTCCGTCCCAATCGTTATTCGCCAGAGTAGCCCGGTCTGCACTGACGGCCGAAGCCAGCGAGACGATGCCGATCAGTCCGATGATCACCGCTTTATTAATTAATCTCATGGCAATCTCCTTTGCACGTTATAATCCTTCTTGATTCCATGCGATCCGCATGTTCAGCGATAAACCTCATCCGATTCTCATCGCCGTTATCTTAATACGTCAGACTCTTGACCTCGATCGGATAGGACACCTCTTGACCATCCTGGCCAACGAACATGACCCCTTTGAGCAGGATGCTGCCGTTTGCCGGGTCGGATGACGTGAAGATGAGCGGGATGCTCAGCAACACGGTCTGCTCCACCGGATTGTTCGTCACATCTCCCAGGCTCAATATGGAGATGAGCAGTTCCGTTGCTGGATCCAGTTCCGCATCGTTATCGAGATACACGCCAGTCTCGGCTGAAACGTTCAGCTCAGCATTCGCAAACACTTGCCCTACGGCTTCGGCGATCATGTATTTCCATTCAGCCAGGCTGACGTTCAGGTTCAATTGCTCCGCATCAAAGACGATCGAGAATTGCGCTCCTTGGAAGCCTTCCGGGAAATTCTCCATGACCAGATCAACCGTCATCCATTCCCCATCTCGTTCCCGGAGTACGAGACTAACTTCCGCAGGATCTTTAGGCTGTTCATCGCCCGGTTGATCGCCAGGCGACCCTGGATTCGAGCCTGTATCCGAAGGACTGCCCGTGGAATCCGTTTCTTCCGAGCTTCCGCCTCTCTTAGCCTCTTCCTGATTTCTCAGGAAAGCCTCTCTCTCCTCTTCACTGAGATTGGACATATATCGTTCAACGGCTCTTCGCTCAGCCTCTTCCTCGGCTTGCCGATTAGCCTCGTCAAGTTTTTCCTTCCGCTGCTGGGCCAGGTCCACCAGTTCTCTCTTGTTCTCAGTGATTTCCTGTCTCTTCTTCTCCCTCTCCGCAGCAGCTTGCTCCTGTTTCTGGCGCGCTTCCTCTCTCCGTTGCAAGGCCTCTTCGCTGTATGCTTTGTCATTCCGCTCTGGAAATTCCGACGGAAGTTCAAGTTGGAATCTCTCCTTGGTCTCCATGTCCAGATCAGCGCTCTCCAGAAGTTTTTGTGCATACTGATACACCAGGTTCTGCACATTCTCCCAGTAAGCATTGAGATCCTCTATGTCTTGAGGTCGCTTGATCACCTCATCATGGCTAGTTATGGCGTTAATGAAGTCCTGTTGCTCCTTAAGTATCTCATCTCTGAATTTCAGCATTGTCTCTATATGAACAGGCGAGTAATAGTCCTGCCAGAATTCAGGTGTGATGACGATATCCTGTCCGGCAGGCCCCATGAGGACCGAGGCCTGGTAACCTGGGTAAACAATGTCACCCTCCTCTACATTGGAAGGGCTCGTTTCTACATACCCCGAAACGACCAGCAAAATAGGCAGGCCTGTTTGCTTGTTGTACGCGACGATAAAGTGTGTCCCACGCACTCCCATCGTTGCATTCGGCGTCTCAATCCGGTATGTATCCGAGCTGCCCTTGGAATTCACGTTGGAATAAGCCGAACCCGATGAGAGGTAGAGACTTGTCTTCGTGCCGCCGGATTGCGACATCAAGTCTGCCACATAAACCTCGGAGTTCTCGGCGATGATGACTTCATCATCCTGATCAACGATGTTGAGTGTGACGCTGGCGCCCTTCTCCGTGATGATCGTATCGTTCTGATTGACAGTCATTTTCTTGTAGACTCGATAGGGCTTGGAACCGCCGGCCTTCTTCAGGTAAGCAGTTCCCGTCACATCGACAACCGTTGCCGCCCGGGACGAAGAGGCCAACGCCGGCGAAGTGAGCATCGGACCGATTAGGCCAAACGTGAGCACAAACGCCATCACGACCAGCAAGGTCCGAGAAGTTGCAATCCGCAATGATTTCATCACTATCATTAAACCTCCATGGAGAAATGTAGAATAACGTCGTTCGACCTCATTGTATGACGATTTCTATTAATTAGCAATTATTAATTGGCAACAATGGCAGACATCTCCCACCATACGCCCTTCGTTCGGTAGAAACTTGCCAGTGTGCATACCATCATGAGGCGGACTCGGACCCGCCCCCAGCCTGTTCCGCCAAAGCCTTAAGCCCGAGCACCTCATACAGCTTCACCGGCACCGTCTTGCCTTTCATCATTCGTTCTCCGATGCAGTTGTATGCAAACCGGTCCTTCGTCCGCTCATAAGTCGACTCGGAAACGAGGATCTGCCCGGCGATCGTATTCGATTCGATACGCGAAGCGATATTGACATTGTCACCGATGGCCGTGTAGTCAACCCTCAGATAAGAGCCGATATTGCCGACAACGACCTGTCCGGTGTTGATGCCCACGCCGATATTGACAGTCACCCCGTATTTGTCATGGATTCGCTTGGTGACCTCCTTCATGCCCTGCTGGATGTCATAGGCGGTTTTGACTGCATAATACGGGTGATCCTCCACGTCGAGCGGCGCATTGAAGATGATCATCGCCGCATCGCCGATAAACTTATCGATCGTCCCCCGATTCTCAAGCGCCTTCTCCGTGATCAAGTCGAACATCGTATTGAGAAAGTCAACCACTTCCTCCGGCTTCAGCTTCTCGGACAGCGTGGTGAAGCCGCGGATATCGAGGAACAGGATGGACAATTCCTTGCTGATGCCGCCCAGCGGCAGCTCTTCGTCGCTACGCGCGATCTGCTTGACGAGTTCCGGCGAGATATAGCGGCCGAACTGCCGGGTGATGAAGCTCCGCTGCTTCTGTTCAAAGTAAGTTTTGACCGCCATGTTGAGGAAGAAGGTCACGAGCAGCACGACGATCGGGTATACCGTGTTCACATAATAATCCGCCGCCTGAAACAAGCCATACTGGCCGAACACAAGCGCCACGGCGAGGACAACCAACGACAGCGTGCTATAGATCGGCTTGAGCAGCCAGGCCATGGCCAGCGCTGCCGCGAACATGAGCACCATCAGCCATGCCGTTACGGTGAAACTTGCCGTACGGACCATCTCGCCCTTCAGGAGTTGATCGACAATTGCCGCTTGGGCATAGATCAGATTCACATTGTTCTCGACCGTCGTATTGCCCGTATCTTCGCCTAATCCGGTCAGGCCGAGCAGGACGACCCGATCCTCGAAGAATTCCGGCGGAAATTCGCCATTGATCACATCGAGATAGGAAAGCGTCATGAAGTCATATGAGGTGGAGTCATACTTAATCGTCATCTCCGCCTGCGGATTGTCCTTGAGGTACTCACTCAAGTCCGCGCCGGCCAGTTCCGCCGTCATGTATGCGAGTGAAGGAATCGGTCCTTGGTCCGTATCAAGCATTAGCCAGGTCTTGCGGATGATGCCGTCGTCATATCCCCGCTCCGCGTAGCGGTTGATATGCCCCAGCCTCGCCTGTTCGGCCAGGATGGCCAGCGGTGGCTGCAGCGTGCCCTTCACGAGCTGATCCTTGTGCACATAGACAGCCCTTTCGAGACCGCTTTCCAGATTGACAGTCGCCGCGAGAACGACGTTATCCGAAAGCGCCAACTGCTCAGCAAACATCTCATCTATGGTTGGGTCCTCACTCTGGCTGACGAAGTGGATATCGAAGGCAACAGCCTTGGCCAGTGACACATAGTCCAGGAACGGGATGTAGAACTCCCTGCTGAACGGAAATCTTCCCAGCGCCTCGACAGTCGTATCGTCGATCGCCACGACGATGATGTCTTCATGCGGCATATGTGTCATCGAGGCCTTCATATCATAATCGAAGACGAGGTTATCGAGCACCTTGAATGGGTTTACGCGGATGATCTGGTTGTCCGGTGACGCAGCATACGAATACGCCAAGATGATGAGGCAGAGTGCCAGATTGGCGATGATGGACATGCGAAGCATTTTTTTCTTCATATCCTGATTCCTCCTGCGATTGTGACTCCGGTTTCCTTCCCGTTACGTCCATCGTACACTACCATTAACAGGAATGCACCAATTTTCAACAAAAAAAGAAGCCGATATTCTCGGCTTCTATCGAACCATGACCGCTACAGAATAAGAAAAGAGCCGGTTAACCCGACTCTTGTCGATGAACGATCCACTAAGCTGTTATTATTCAAATGGAGTATCCTGTACCTTGATCGAATCCGTCGGGCAGCCGTCGAGCGCATCCTGAAGATCGTCGTACAACTCCTCTGGGATCTCGGTGACGCCGCGATTGCCGTCTCCACCATAGATGCATTCTGCCAGACCGTCATCGTCATAATCGAATATATCAGGAGCCGATGCTCCGCATGCTCCACAAGCGATGCACGTGTCCTTGTCTACGCAAGTATATTTTGCCATGTGTGATCCTCCTCGATAATATCGCTCAGACTCCTCAATAAATATATTACAAAATGATAGGAAGTTCAACGGATAACATTCATAACATTATTGAAGAAAAAAACCATGTGGTGTAAGATTGGTTAGATGTGATCAATGCCACAAAAAACCGCTATCATGTTATAATACTTATTATTATATACATCCAGACCTTTTTATCGCACCTTAAGGAGGAAAAACGATGTCTGGCAAAGTTTATATCTTCGACACGACTCTTCGCGATGGTACGCAAGGGGAAGGAGTCAGCCTCTCCGTTGAAGACAAGCTGAAAATCGCTCAGAAGCTCGATGAACTGGGTGTTCATTATATTGAAGGCGGATGGCCGGGCAGCAACAACAAGGATATCGAATTTTTCGAACGGGCCAAGTCGCTCAAGTTGAAGCATGCGAAGATTACGGCATTCGGCAGCACCCGGCGCAAAGGCATCACCGCGCAGGAAGATGCGAATCTGCAGAAGATCCTGGAATCGGGCGTATCGGTCGCCACGATCTTCGGCAAGTCCTGGGATTTCCACGTCACAACGGCGCTGGAGACGACGCTGGAAGAGAATCTGGCGATGATCGGAGACTCCGTGCGCTTCCTGAAGCAGCATGGCCTAGAGGTCATCTATGACGCCGAGCATTTCTTCGACGGTTACAAGCATAACCCCGAGTATGCGCTCTCGACGCTGAAGCAAGCCCATGAAGCCGGCGCGGACTGGATCGTGCTGTGTGATACGAACGGCGGCTCGATGCCGGATGAGATCAAGTCGATCGTCCAGACGGTCAGGGAGCATATCCCGACTCGGATCGGCATCCACGCACACAACGACTGCGAGTTGGGGGTGGCGAACAGCCTGGCTGCGGTACAAGCAGGCGCTCGTCAGGTGCAAGGAACGATCAATGGCTTCGGCGAACGCTGCGGCAATGCCAACCTCGTATCGGTCATCCCGAATCTGCAGCTCAAGCTCGGCTATGAGGTGATTTCCGCTGAACAACTCAGGTCGCTGAGCGCAGTCGCCCGTTACGTGAGCGAGATCGCCAACGTCAGCATGCCGGTCAACCAGCCGTTCGTCGGCAGTGCGGCCTTCGCCCACAAGGGTGGCATCCACGTGTCCGCCATCCGTAAACATCCGCGGACCTATGAACACATCGAACCGGAACTGGTCGGCAACAAGCAGCGGGTGCTCGTGTCGGAACTTGCCGGACAGAGCAACATCATGTTTAAAGCACAAGAGTTGCAGCTTGATTTCGCCCTCGACAGCGAGCAGGCGAAAGCTGCAATCAACCGGATCAAGCAGCTCGAACACGAGGGCTACCAATTCGAAGGCGCTGACGCATCGCTGGAGCTGTTGCTGCGCGAAGCGGCAGGCAGTCTGAACGAAGCATTCACCGTCGAGTCGTTCAAGATCCTCGTGGAGAAGTCAACCGACCGTTCCAATGTTGTGTCCGAGGCAATCGTCAAACTGAGACTCGGCGACGACATCGTCTACACGGCAGCCGAGGGCAACGGTCCGGTCAATGCGCTCGACAATGCGCTGCGTAAGGCGCTCGAGCAATATTATCCATCGATCAAGGGCATGCACCTCGCCGACTATAAGGTGCGCGTCATCGATGAAAAAAATGCAACCGCAGCGAAGGTGCGCGTGCTCATCGAATCGGCCAACGCCAACAATTCCTGGAGCACCGTCGGCGTATCGGAGAACGTCATCGAAGCGAGCTGGCAAGCGCTGGTTGACAGTATGCGTTACGCATTGATCGGCCAGGAGCGCGTTGAGCCGCAACCAGCAGAGCCGAAACGCCAAGGCATCGTCAACCATTGACCATTGCCTGTTCGTCTGAACCTGTAACGGACTTCAGCGGTGTTATATGGGGAATTATGAATATAGCGCAATAGGAAGAAAGGGCGATCCCAACGGGATCGCCCTTTCGTCATTTCCAAGCCTTCGTTTCGGCCTCCGCGACGAAACAATTCGTCAATCGTCCGAGCTTCTCGATCTCAATCGTCACGACATCACCTGGAACCAGATAAACCTGCTGTTCCGGCGGTTGCCCCAGAACGACTCCTTCCGGCGTGCCGGTCAGGATGATGTCACCTGGAACCAGCGTCATATGCTGTATCATATCTATCCAGGCGACCGAAGGAATATCGCTCCCTTTCTTCCGCATCCGATCATCGACTACGGCACTTGGACGAGCCGCCACTGCTGGTTCGCGCCGTTCAAGTCCTGCCACTGTACCACATTCGCGCCATCGGCGGTGGACGCCTGATAAACCTCAAGCAGCAATCCGCTGTTCCGATTCTTCACATCATAGGTGCCATTCCCGTTGTCGATAAACTGCCACTGCTGATTATACCCGTTCAGGTCCGTCCACTGGACAACATTGCCGCCGTTCTCGGTGCTGAAGTTATAGACATCCAGCGCCTTGCCGCTGCCGACGTTAATGAGGCGATAATAACCGCCGCCGGAACTGACGAGATTCCACTGCTGATAAGGGCCGTTCCAATCGGTCCACTGGACGACATTACCCCCGTTGTCATTGCTGAAGTTGTAGACCTCAAGCGCCTTGCCGCTGTGTTTGTTGATCAGCCGATACGTGCCCGGAACGAGATCATAGGTCGGCCACCCTGAGCTGTCCCAGTACAGGTCATTGATGAGCAGCTTCGGTGTGCCGTTGTCCGTCGCATCATAGGCGTGCCTGATGATCACGCTGTTCTCATACACATCCTGATGCCCTGGACCCTTCCAGCGGGAGTTGCCGGAATCGATGATCGTGCCGCCGCCATTCAGCATGCTGACCCCGTTCTTGTCTACATATGGGCCGGTGATGCTCGTCGAGCGGCCGACGACCATCTTGTACGTGCTGTTCACCCCGTTGCAGCAAGAGTCGATGGAAGCAAACAGATAATAGTATCCGTTGCGGTACGCGATCGTCGGTGCTTCGATGCCGCCTGAACGAGTGGCGATCGAATACAGTTGGCCCGTCGGCTTCATCGTAGTCGGATTGAGCTGCGTCAGCTTGATGCCGCTCCAGAATGAACCAAACGACAGCCACGGCGTGCCATTCGGTGCGATGAACAGATGCGGGTCGATGGCATTGTAATTGTCATTGTTGGTGGTGCGGATCACCAGTCCGTGGTCCGTCCATGGGCCGTTGATGTTTGTCGCCGACAGCAGCCCAATCGCCGATACCCGCGAGCCGAACGAGGAGATCGAATAATACAGCCAGTACTTGCCATTGTAATATTCGATGTCCGGAGCCCACACATCATTGTAGCTCTGATTCGGCACATATTGGCTCCACCAGGAGAGCGGCGACGGCAATACCTGCGACACTCTCGTCCAGGTGATGCCATCGTTGGAAACATGATGCTGTATCCCTTGGCCGGTCGAGAACACATGCCAAGTGTTCCCCACCTTGATGATCGTTGGATCATGTACCACATTGTCTCCTCCGGTGGACCAGAAGCTGGCGGAGACGGGTACCATGGCGATGGACAACATCAGCGCGAAGATCACCACCGTAACTGCCAACATCCTCTTAACCTTGGTCTTGCCCAAACGTCTTCCTCCTCACGGTTTCCTGATTTGAGATTCAATCTGAACCTCAGTAACACAAATATTAATTCATTAATCGAAATATGTGTGTATCAGCTCAAAAAGTACCCCATTCTAAGCAAAACCGGCTGACGTCCTGTGCGCCCTGTCCACCATCCAACCCATGGTCAGCAAAAAAGACCGGGCAGGAAACAGTTGCTTCCTGCCCAGTCTTATCGTTTTCCGTCCGATTCACGTTACAGTTTGGCCAAACGGCGGTCCAGTTCGTCGGGATCAAAGATGCCCTGGAAAATATAATCGATCACGCCGTTCTTTGAGACGAGCACCGTGATCGGAATTCCGACCACGTTATAGCTCTTGAGCGCCGTCCCTTCCTCATCGAGAAGCACCGGCATCTTCCAGTTATACTTCTCCACGAATTCAGTGACTTTGCTCTGACCTTGAAATTCCCAGCTCGTCGCATTGACCGCCAGGAAATCAACCTTGTCCTTGTACTTCTCATACAGCTCGGCCAGCGAAGGAGCTTCGTCTTCGCAAGGGCCGCACCACGAAGCCCAGAAGTTGATGAGCACCGGTTTCTGCAGATTCGCATGATCAAATGTATATTCACGATTGTCGATGGTTTTCAGCGAAATATTCGGCGCCAGAAATCCGGCCTTCGCCGCCACTTCCTGGGGCAGCGTCTCCTTGCTCGCGTTGCTGACAACGGCAATCCCGATCAGCAATACCGCAATGACAACAATCACGATATTCCTTTTCATCTGCAACTCCTCTTTCATGATGAGTCTCCCATAATCATACCTGTACCAGTCCAGATTATCAATGTCGATCCGGTGAACGATTACACGGCGTGAACCCCTGCCAGACATGCATATGCGCTGCATGCGCTGGGCATGTTACGAACGAATCGAAGCCGGAGGTTGATCTGCCATCATGGAAAAATCAAAGCGACGCGTGCTGGACATCGTGTTCAAGAGCGAGATCGTGACAGACAGTCATACGAAACAAAGAGCCGCTGACAAGCGGGAGACATCAAGGCAAAGCAAAACGATCGTTCGGGAAGCGATCGCCCTGGCGACGATCCCTCTCGTCCTGGTGCTCGGCAATTCTATGCTCATACCCGTGCTGCCCCAGATGCAGAAAGCGCTGGACATCAGCCAATTCCAGAGCAGTTTGACGATAAGCTTATTTTCCATCAGCGCAGGCTTGTTTATACCAATCCTGGGATATCTGTCCGACCGTTTCACGCGTAAAGCCATCATCATCCCATCGCTCATCGTGTACGGCGGCGCAGGAGTGCTGGCAGGCTTCGGGGCGATCTGGGACTCCTATGCCGTCGTGATCACAGCCAGAGCGATCCAGGGGCTTGGCGCTGCCGGAACGGCACCTATCGCCATGGCGCTGGTAGGTGATATGTACAAAGGAGGCGACGAGAGCAGGACGCTCGGGCTGATCGAAGCGTCGAACGGATTCGGCAAGGTGGTCAGTCCGATCATCGGCTCTCTGCTTGCACTCATCATCTGGTACGCGGCATTTTTCGCCTTTCCGGTCTTTTGTACACTGTCGCTGGTCGCCGTTATCTGGCTGATCAAAGAACCGAAGAAGCGGTCTGAGCCGAAGAAGCTGAAGGCATATTTGCACACCATAGGAGATGTGCTCAAGAAGCGGGGAAGGTGGTTGATCACAGCATTTTTCGCTGGTTCTCTGGGGCTGTTCATCCTGTTCGGGGCCTTGTTTTATTTGTCTCAGATCTTAGAGAAAGAACCTTATCGCATCGACGGGGTCGTCAAGGGACTCATCCTTGCCATTCCGCTCATGGGACTGGTGGTAACCTCCTATACTACCGGCAGCCTCATCAAGAAAAACGGGCTCCTCATGCGCTGGCTGATGAATATCGGGTTGGCCCTCATGACTGCCTCACTGACATCGTCGATCTTCCTGCATCAAAACATCTATCTGCTCATCACGTTCCTTACCCTGAGCAGCATCGGTACAGGCCTGCTCCTCCCATGCCTGAACACCATGATTACCGGGGCCGTTGCTCGCAGCGAACGGGGCATGATCACATCGCTGTACAGCAGCCTGCGCTTCTTCGGTGTCGCCTTCGGCCCTCCCCTATTCAGTTGGATGATGGAAAACTCGAATCGGCTGGTGTTTATCGTGACATCCGCTTTGTCGCTCGTCACGCTGGCTGTCGTGTTCTTCCTGATCAAGCCTGACCGACATCTGCACGAAGCCGCCTGAGTCTGAGAGCCGTTTCGTGCGCCGCATGCTCATGAGGGACAAAAAAACTTGGCCGGTGCCGGACCGTCAGGTTCCTTCGCCAGCCAAGCGACGTCTTGCGAAACATATTGAAGATGCATCGAGCCAATCAAGTTACGTGGGTGCTTAGATGAGCATAGAGATCGCCAAGCGAGGAAATGTTGCGCTCGGATATTTCGGCGATGAATTTCGTCCACAGATGCGCGGTCATCACCGCGTCCGACAAGGCGTGATGCCTGGTTGTCACCGGAATCCCATACACATCAAGCAAGGTGTCCAGATCATAAGCGGGAAGATTGGGGCGCAGCCATTTGGCCACGAGGATCGTATCCAACACGCGATGCGACAGATGGATCTTGGCCGTTCGCCAAAGCGCCGCATTCAGGAACTGCTTGTCATGTCCGGTGCCGTGGGCGACCAGGATACGCCGCTGTACAAATGCAAGAAACTTCGTCAGCACCTCCTTAAGCTCCGGCGCATCAGCCGCCATGCTGTCCGAGATGCCGGTAAGCTCCACCACATGCTGCGGAATTGAGCGTCCTGGGTTAACGAGGCTGTAGAAGGTTTCCTGCTCCACAACCTCCTGTCCCACGGTCAACACGGCGCCGATTGATATGATCTCGTCACCGTTGTATGGATGGAAGCCCGTTGTTTCCAGGTCGAACACGATGGCATTCAGATCCTGAATCGGCAAGTCAAACACGGAGGTTTGCCGCTGCTCCTTCATGATCGAGCGGATAAACGCCTGATGCTGCGGTTGCTGCAAGCCAAAAACAGAGGATAACGCGCCGCGCAATCCTCCGCCTTTGCCTGCTCGCCACATATTGCCGTTGCCAGCGTCTTTCATCCCCATGCTCCTCCCGAAGTTTTCATATACCATCACTGACGCCACTCTACCCCTGGATTATTTCCTGCGGGCACCATGCCGTTGCACATACCGCTGCAGATGCTGTCCGATGCGCAGAACACGCTTCAATTCCGCGATTTGGTCTCTGTCCAGCAGACTTACCTTCAGCTTGCCGCTCGTCGTAAACAGCTTGCCCTCCGTCTGCGCGGGCGTCATGAGGCGCAGCCACAGGCTATAAACGAACGCATCCGTCCAATCATCCAACAGGTTGCTCTCGATTACACCCTTGTCACGCAAGGCAGCGATTCGCTCAAGCGTATTGGTCGCATGGAGCGACTCACGAATGGCCAACATGCGGATGCCGTTCACCATCGGAATATACGAGCCGTATTTGATGTCGATCGAACCCGTATCCTCCCCATACCTTTCCTTGAGCAGATTGCCGAACGGCCCGAGCAATACCTTGCGGCGGAGCGTGTTGTTCACCATCGACTGGAGGATCTCCGGTTTCTCATGCGTGTATGCGAACAACCGATCCTTCAGCCTCCTGACCAAGCCCTCATCTCCCCATACGCTTCGCGCATCGGCGGTGATGAGCACGTACCGGATGTGTTCAAAATGCGGTTCTTCAAGCCATTCTTCCAGCATCATGAGCCAATCGGCGAGCGGCTTGCGCCATCTGGCATTGGTGCAAATCACGTTCCCCTCACAAGGTGGATATCCAAGCGTTTCCAGAGCCTCGCGAATGCGGGCGGACAGCCGTTCAAAATACTTGTCGATACGCTCTCTGTCACGGGTTTCGCCAGGTTCATAGATCAGGCCGTTGTCCTGATCGCTCCATAACGTCTGCTCCGATCTTCCGCCGCTGCCAAACAGCACAAATGAATAAGGGACAGGGGGCTCGCCCTGTCCTTCTTCATACAGCTCCGTTTCCGCGAGCTGAACTGCTCTTCGAATGAATGCATCATGAATCGCATTTATCTCTTTGACCTGTGCGGTGATCGAGGGGGCCGTGAGATGCTGTCTGAATTGCTCCTGGAACATCTCCCTGAGCTGCCTGAGTGTCTGTTGGTCAGCAGCCTGGCGAATGCCCAGCTCTATCTCTTCGGACTTGAGCTCTGGCATCAAACAGCATCCCCTTCCTGTTCAATAAGTGATCGCAAGCGATCCTGCCTCGATTATACACCAATTTGGTCTTGTTTTTTCATTTGCTCCGGATATCCGTAAGCGCCATGCTCGCTCAGGTCGAGACCCATGATTTCTTGCTCTTCCGTAACGCGGAGTCCGATTACCGCCTTGATGATCAGCAGGATGATGAAGGACACGATGAAGGCATACGCTCCTGCCGACACAACGCCCATGACTTGAACGCCAAGTTGATGCCAGCCGCCGCCGTAGAACAATCCAGCTTGACCTACACCCGTGATTTCAACCAGTTCCGGTGTTGCGAAGAAACCGTTGGAGATTGTACCCCATACACCGATTGCTCCGTGCACCGTGATCGCGCCGATCGGATCGTCGATGCGCAGCTTATCCAGCAGTTTCATGAACGGATATACGATGAGACCGCCGATGGCACCGATGACAACTGCCGCCCAAGGATCCACGAATGCAGTCGATGCCGTGATCGCAACGAGACCAGCCAGTGTACCGTTCAGCATAACGACGATGTCTGCCTTGCCAGTTGCTGCCCATGCCGTCAGCAGAGCCGTAATCGCACCTGCTCCAGTCGCAAGCAATGTGGTTGCAGCAACATAACCGAAGAATCCGTCACCTACACCCAGCGTCGAAGCGCCGTTGAAACCGAACCAACCAACGAACAGGATCAGTACGCCCATCGTCGAATATACTTGGTTGTGACCGCTGATGGAGTTTACCGAGCCATCCTTATTATATTTGCCGATACGCGGTTTGAGCAGGATCGTAGCAGCCAGTGCGGCCATTGCACCGGTCAAGTGAACGACAGTCGAACCTGCGAAGTCTTGCTTGCCGTGGTCACCCAGCCAGCCGCCACCCCAGATCCAGTGAGCAACAACCGGATAAACCAGGGCCGAGAACAATACCGTAAAGATCAGGTATACAGACAGCTTCGCGCGTTCTGCGAATCCGCCCCATGCGATTGACAGCGATACGGCCAGGAACGCGAACTGGAAGACGAAGAATACTGCATCTGGATAGGAGGCATCAGCGGTAGCATACTTCGGAATATCGAAGAAGAAGTAATCAAGTCCGATGATCGATACCAAGCTGCCGCCGCCAAACGATAACCCGTAACCTACTGCCCAGTACACGAGAGCAGCCAGACCGACGGTGAAGATCGTTTTGCCTGCAACGTGACCGGCATTTTTCATGCGGGTCGAACCAGTCTCTAGGAATATAAACCCACCTTGCATCAACAGCACGAGTATTGCACCGAGCATGACCCACAGTGCGTTAAGTCCCATTGTATTCAAGGCAGTCGCTTCCGCTTCAGAAGCAAAAGCCACAGCCGGGAATAACAATGCCACTGCGGTGAAGATAAGTGCAATCTTCTTCATCATGTTAACCAACTCCCCTTGTAATAGTTGGACGTGTCATTTAATCTAACACGTTCCGATAACCTTATTGTCATTATAGTTGGATAGTTGAGGTTTGACAACAGGTTTTTTCGCGTTTTTTCAAAAAAAACGAAAATTAAGCGTTAAGTTCGGGCGCAACTTTCGGATTTTCAAGGGTTTTTATGTAAGATATAATAACATTCTATCGGAGTGATAAGTTTTTCGGTATGGCCAGAGAGAGGGGCTGCTCTACTGCCTTGTAAGCTTGCGGGTTTTGATATATCTTTCTCATTAGGAAAGGAGGCGATGCCTTGATCGAGTGTTTCTTGCCGCGCAGTCTGTACCACTCCGAGCTCTACCTGGTTCATTGCGGCATGCAGGATTGCCACCCCGGGCATTATTATGGTCCGGCTGTACGAGACCATTACCTGCTCCATTATATTAGAGACGGAAGAGGTATATTCAAGGCTGCTGGCGTGACCTACGAGCTTCATGCCGGGCAGGGTTTCCTCATCTATCCCGATGAAGTCACCTACTACGAGGCCGATCTCGCGGAGCCTTGGTCCTATTGCTGGGCTGGCTTCAACGGGTTACTGGCCGAAACTCTGCTGCGCAAGGCCGGTTTGTCGCAGTCGAATCCGATCTTCGAGGTCGAAACGGATCGCGGATTCGATGCCTGCATCCTGAAGATGATCGAGCTGCATGAGCGCTCGAAAGCCAGGGATATCCTGATGACCAGCAAGGTCTATGAGCTGATGGCGATCCTCGTGGAGAGCGGTTCCGGCGACCAACGGGATTCCAGACGTTCGCAGGGGGCATCCTACACCGAGGAAGTGATCCGCTTCATCGAGACCAACTATGCAAGCAAGATCTCCGTTTCTGATATCGCGCGCAGCATCGGATTGAATCGCAGCTACCTGAACAGCCTGTTCAAAGAGCAGATGAACACGAGCATCCAGAGCTATCTGATTCGCTTTCGAATCGAAAGAGCCTGTGAACTCATGGCCAACAGGCAACTGACGATCGGCGACATCGCACGTTCCGTGGGATACGATGATCCGCTGCTGTTTTCCAAAGTGTTCAGGAAGCTGAAGGGCATGTCACCGCGGGAATATCGCCGCTTGACGGAAGAAGCTGGCCTTTGAACCTTCTAGCATATGACGGCAACCTGACATTATCCGAAACGAATTTTCCGGTTGAAACCTTGAATCGCGAGCAGCGTAATGAAATAATAGAACTTACAGCATCTTATTACGAACTTAGAGAAAGAGTCGGAGGGATTATGTCATGTTTTTTGGATACGGCGGTTTACATTGGATGGACATCCCCATCTTACTCGCATTCGGATTATCCATATGGGCGCAATTCCGCGTCAGCGGCACGTTCAACAGATGGTCGGAAGTGCCGACGTCTTCCGGCCTGACAGGCTATGAGGCAGCGAGACGCATGCTGGACAGCCACGGGCTGTATGACGTGAAGATCGAACCGGTGCAGGGCACCTTGTCCGACCACTATGACCCGATACACAAGGTCGTTCGTCTGTCGGAGCCTGTCTATGGTTCGCGCTCGATCTCCGCTATCTCCGTTGCTTGCCACGAAGTTGGCCATGCCATCCAGCATTCGGTCTCCTATCCGATGCTCGTGCTCAGGCACCGCATGTTCCCGCTCGTCAACTTCGCTTCCGGCGTCGCACCTTTCCTGATCCTGGCGGGATTGATCTTCGGCGGACTCGGCTCGGTATTCGGCTCGACTGCGTTCATGCTCGGCATCATCTTCTTCGCAGCCGCTGTTGCGTTCCAGGTTGTCACGCTGCCTGTCGAGTTTGACGCAAGCAACCGGGCGCGGCAACTGATGATCTCCGAGGGCTTCATCACCAACTCGGAGGAGCACGGCGTAGCCAAGGTGTTGAACGCAGCCGCCTTGACGTACGTGGCAGCAACGCTTATCTCCGTGCTGCAACTGCTGAAGTTCATCATGATCTTCTTGAGCAGCCAGAACCGCGATTAAGATCAAACATCATCGGCGAAGCAAACAGCCATAGCAATATGAAAGCCGCCGGGGCATTAACGCCCCGGCGGCTTTCTTTATCTTCTGATCGTGTATTCCTGGAAATATTGCAGCAGGAAGTGTCGGAACACCTCAGCGACAAGCGGCAGCTTCTCATCCACACGACGGATCAGGCCGATCGTTCTGATGACCTTCGGTTCAGTCACCCGCACCATGACCGGCTGCAGCGGCGTGATTTCCTGCAGCGCATGATGAGGCAGTAAGCTGACCCCCATACCTGCCGCGACTAGCCCGCGGATCGTGTCGGTCTCCTCACCTTCAAAGGCAATCTTCGGAGTGAACCCGGCCTCCATACAAGCATCCCATACGATCTTCCTGAGCGAATATCCTTCGTTGAACAGGATGAACGGGTCTTCCTTGAGCTGCTCCAAACGGATCTGCGACTCTCCGGCAAGCGGATGATTCTGCGGAAGGATCGCAAACAGCTCTTCCTCCATCAACAGCTCGCCGGTCACCTGATCGTGCTTCTCCGGGAATGGCGCGATGATTGCCAGGTCCAGCTCACCTTTCACCACTTCCATCAGCAGACCGTGGTAGATCCCTTGCCGGAACTTGAAGCGTACGTTCGGGTGTTCTTTGCGGAAACGAGAGACGATGTCTGGGACGAGCGTCACGCCCAAACTGTTGGGGAAGCCGATGCGAACCTCGCCATATTCCGGGTCCAGATAATCGCGGACCTCCTGAATCGCCTTGTCGATATCCGCGAGGATCGCTTCGACCCGCTTCAAGAACAACTTGCCGACCGGAGTAAGCTGCAAGTTGCGCCCATGCTGGATAAAGAGCAGAACCCCTAACTCTTCCTCAAGCTGATGGATCTGCCGCGATACGGCCGATTGGGCGATGCGCAATTCCTCCGCCGCCTGGGTGACATGCTGCATCCTGGCAACCTTGACAAAATATTGAAGCTGACGCAATTCCACTGTTCGTAACACTCCACGATCGTTTTATCATAATCCAAATGTTAATTATAGTACATAAACCTATGTTTGTCTTTAACGAAATTTGCCGATATCAGCGTCTCTTTGCACCCCTGAACGTAAGCAGTGCAGCCATCCAGATGAAGCCTGCCAGGAATCCGCCAAGATGCCCTTGCCAACTGACATTCGGAACGATGAATGAATAGATCGCGCCCATGACGACAAGCGTCACAATCGTCGTATAGGTCCCCTTGTCGATAAAAGCCCTGCGCAACAGGACAAGCGCCAGATAAGCGCCGAATACGCCGAAGATGGAGCCGGAGGCGCCGGCTGACAACGTGAAGCCTCTAAACGGCTCCGCCGCAGCAAAGAGGTGGCTGACGACATTCCCGGCTATGCCTGTCACGATGAAAAAAATCGCATAGCGAACATGCCCAAACAACCGCTCCAGCTCAGGAGCAAACACGAATATCGAGAACCCGTTAAACAACAGATGGGAGAAGCCGATATGGATAAAGATGCTGGTGATGTACCGCAAGAAATCTAGCGAACCGCCCCACAGGTCAACCGAATATTGCCTCCATTCGCTGTCTGGAAACGGGGAGATAAAGGCGCCGAACTTCAGCAGCGTCTCGCTGTCCGTGGTGCCTCCGCTAATCGTTATGATGAGAAATAAGGCGATACAGATCAACAGGATAGCAGAGTTGACCGGATACAGGCGGAGATATGCGCGCAGATTCTCAGTGCGGACGAACATGGGATCGACTCCTTTCGAAGATGAATGCTGACATGGACAACCCTGAATTTAAACCGTTATAATAGTATGTGGCTGAGGCCGTAAAGTTAAAAAATTTACCTGAAGAAGGAGTGAATGGTAAGTGGCAATAGAAAGAACCGGTGTACATACGTTAAAGGGCAACCCGCTGACCCTGGTCGGCCCGGAGCTGAAGGTTGGCGATAAAGCTCCTGATTTCACCGTACGCAGCAGTCTGGTGGATACGAAGTCGCTCTCCGATTACAAAGGCAAGATCAAGCTGATCAACGTAGTGCCTTCCTTGTTCACGGGCATCTGTGACGCGCAAACCCGTCGCTTCAACGAAGAAGCTGCCAAGCTTGGCGACAATGTGGTGATCCTCACGATCAGCGTTGACCTGCCTCCATCTCAGTCCCAATATTGCGCGGCAGCCGGCATCGACAAGGTGGTCGTGCTGTCCGACCACTACGACGTTTCGTTCGGCACCGCATATGGCGTGTTGATCAAGGAACTTCGCCTTCTAGCCCGTTCGATCTGGATCCTCGATGCAGACGACACCATTCGTTACGTCAAAGTGAACAGCGAGATGGCCGAGCATCCGGATTACGACAGCGCTCTCGCTGCCTTGAAGGAACTTCTGTAACCAGATAACAAAACAACTGCGAGGGAAGATGACCTTCTCTCGCAGTTCTTTTTGTATGACAGATTATCGATCTTGGTAGTCCTTTAATTTGCGGTCAATCTCTTTCAGAAGATTGAGGATCAGCCTGTAATTGGAGCCAAGATCACCAAGCGAGCCGCGGGAAGCCGAATAAATATCGACCGCACTTTTCACCGGAGAGGTTTCAACGATCGTAAACGTGACATCCTGCACGCGTCCCGTCATGGTTCGCTTCTCGGCCAGGATCTCTCCAACGCTCTTGACTTCATGAACCAGTTTGAGGCCTGGATACTTCTTCACAATGGCAAGGATCTCATCATACAGCTTATCCTTGGGCAGCTTGAAGTGACGCGATTCAAGGCCCGGGTACCGCGGTTTCTCGCCGGTTGATTCCATGCTGCGGAAGACTCCGACTAAAGTACGCTTCAACAACGTTCTTCCTCCCTTGATCGAACATACCTTCTCTTCATCTTACCACGGTTTACCACGAAGCGCAAAGGTAGGTGGACATGGGAGAATATTATTTGCGATAGCCGTTCGGATGGCGTTGGAACCAGCTCCAGGCCGTCTCGACGATCTTCTCCAGATCCGCATATTGCGGCTTCCAGCCCAATTCCGACTTGGCCCGCTCGGAAGAGGCCACGAGCACCGCCGGATCACCGGCACGGCGCGGCGACACCTTCGCCGGAATCGCATGGCCGGTCACGCGGCGCGTCACTTCGATCACCTGATTGACAGAGTAGCCCTGGCCGTTCCCCAGATTGTAGATGCCGCTCTCCTCTTTGTCCCGCAGGCGTTGCAGTGCCAGATAGTGCGCATTCGCCAGATCCGTCACATGGATATAGTCGCGGATGCATGTGCCATCCTCCGTCGGGTAATCGTTGCCAAACACCGAGATGGCGTCCCGCTTGCCGAGCGGCACCTGCAGGATGACCGGGATGAGATGCGTCTCCGGATTGTGGTCTTCACCGATGAGACCATTCGGATGGGCGCCTGCCGCATTGAAGTAACGGAGAGAGATCGATTTGATCCCATAGGCGCGGTCGCCCCAACGGAACATCTTCTCCATGGCCAGCTTCGTATCCCCGTAAGGATTGGTAGGAACCGTCAGGTCATGCTCATCGATCGGCACGCGCTGCGGCTCGCCGTACACGGCTGCGGTCGAGGAGAAGACGATCTTCTTCACGCCGTGCTTCACCATCACTTCCATCAGCTTCTGCGAGCCATATACGTTGTTGTCGTAATACTTAAGCGGCTGCTCCACGCTCTCTCCAACCAGGGAATTGGCGGCGAAGTGGATCACCGCCTCGATGTCATGTTTCGCAAATACCTGGTTCATCGCTTCGCTGTCGCGAATGTCCGCTTGATAGAACGTTCCGCCGAGCACCGCCTCGCGATGTCCCGTCTGCAGATTGTCGACGACGACAACTTCCTCGCCTTTTTCCAGCAATTCAGCTACCGTGTGGCTGCCGATGTAACCGGCCCCGCCTGTTACGAGTATCGCCATAGCTTCACACCTCCGTGATTTCCTTGACTCCGTCCCCTACATCGCAAACGTAGAAGGTAGGCGTAAGCCCCGTTGCTTCCGTATATTGCTTCTCCACCTGCTCCTTGAACCGTTCCACTGCATCCTCACGCACGAGGCTGACCGTACAGCCTCCGAACCCGGCGCCGGTCATGCGGCTGCCGATGCAGCCATCAACGGACAAGGCCGCTTCCACAAGCGCGTCCAACTCGCGGCCGGTCACTTCATACAGATCGCGGAGCGACTCATGCGACTGAATCATGAGCTGGCCGAACCGGATGAGGTCGTTCTCCTCCAGACTGCGCACCGCTTCGAGCACGCGATGGTCCTCGCTGACGACATGCTCGGCTCTTGCGCGGATAACCGGGTCCTCGATATGACCCTTCAGTTCCTCCCATTCGCTCAGGCTGAGGGCACCGAGGTCACGCAGGCCAGGCTTCACGCGGCGCAGGATCTCAAGCCCCGCTTCGCATTCCGCACGGCGTTCGTTGTATTTCGAGTCAGCCAACCCGCGGCGCTTGTTCGTGTTAGTGATGATCAGCTTGTGAACACCCAGTTGCAACGGCGCATATTCGTAGCTCAGGTCAGCACAGTTCAGGCGCACGGCATGATTCATCTTGCCCATGCCGACGGCGAATTGGTCCATGATGCCGCAATTTACGCCAACGAACTGGTTCTCCGCTTTCTGCGCCAGCTTCACTAATTCGATAACCGGTATGGAATTTCCTGCTAGTCTTGACAGAGCATATGCGGTCGCCATCTCGATCGACGCGGAGGAAGAAAGGCCCGCTCCGTTCGGGATGTTGCCATAGAACAGCACCTCTGCACCGCGATAGGCGGCCGCTTGCTCAGGCGCATAAGAGATCAGTTGCTGCAGCACGCCCTTCGGATAGTTCGCCCAGTCGTCCTCCTGACGGTATACGATCTCATCAGCGGACACGTCAACTTGCTGCGGGAAGTTCAGCGAGCGGAAACGGTACAGGCGATCCTCCCTGGGCTTCACAAGCGCATAGGTGCCGAACGACAGCGCCGCCGGGAACACATACCCGCCATTGTAATCCGTATGCTCGCCGATCAGGTTAACCCGTCCGGGTGCAAAGAACAATCTCGTGCCTTCGGCTGATCCGAACAGTTCTGCAAACTTCGCCTTCAGCATCGCATGAATCTCTTGAATCGTCATCGCATCATTGCCTCGCTTTCGCTAGATATTTCTTGTGCGCTTCGCGCATCTGTACCGCTGTTTCCTCCACGCAGAGCGGATTGGTTGCCGCCCATGCGCCCATTTCCGATGAAGCATAATACTTAATCCGATCCTTGGCTCGAAGTGGCGGGTAGAATTCGATGTGGAAATGATAATAATCTTCGACGCTCTCGCTGTTGACCGGACGTTGGTGCAGCACCATCATATACGGGAACAGCCGGTCGAACAACTCATCCATCGTGCCCGTCGTCTGCTTCAGGATGTCGGCAAGATCACGTTTCTCTTCCGCCGTGAAGTCGGTCAGCGCTGTCTTGTGATTCTTGCTGACGATAAACACACCGTAAGGATAGTCGGTGAAGAACGGCAGGTAGCAGATGAAGCTGTCATTCTCGATGATCACCCGCTGCGCGAACGCCTTCTCCTCGCGATTCATGTCGCAGAGCAGGCAAGTTCCGTGTTCTTCGTGATGCGCCTTGCAGGCATTCAGCTCCGTCTGGATCTTAAGCGGCATCTTCGAATAGGCGTAGATCTGGCCATGCGGATGGGGCATCGTAACGCCGACTTCCTCACCGCGATTCTCGAAGATCATGATGTACTTGTGGTTCGGGTCCTTCGACAGCTCTTCGAAGCGCTCCGTCCACAGATCGATCAGCTTGCCGATATGCTCGACGGACAGCTCAGGCAGCGTCTTCGTATGCTCCGGCGAATAGAGGATGACCTCGCAACGGCCGTAGGACGGAGCCGTCTTGTACAGCTTCGTGGCCACCGGGTCAGGCTCTGGCGGATCTGCGCGGAGTGCCGGGAAGTCATTGTCGTACTTGTATACATCATAATGATCCGGCACCTTGCCGGAGCCAGGGCAGAACGGGCAGTAGTCCTTCGGCATATGCGGCCGGTTCTGCCGGTTGGACGCGACGATCGTCCAATCTCGAAGCAGCGGGTTGTAACGCAATTCAGCCATTGTGGTATACCTCCAGATGTTTTAATGGGTATTTGCAAGCATATTTACTCTTTGTTAATTTAATTAATTAAGATATTATAATCATACAAATGAATGACAGTAAAATCAATACACATTTCAATTTCTCCGCTTTTTTTATACAATGGGAAAAGTACAAGGAGGTCTCACGCGTGAACGAACCGCTGATCGGAAGTTTTAAGTGGATGAAGTCGTTGAACCGCTCTCTCATATTGAATACGATCCGCACCCATGGCGAAGTGTCCCGGGCGGAGATCGCCAAGATCACGAAGCTGACTCCTCCAACCGTTACGAACATCGTAGCGGAGCTGCTCGACAACAAGCTCGTTATCGAATCGGATCTCGGAGCTTCCACCGGCGGACGCAGGCCTATCATGCTGCGCATCAATGCCGAAGCCTATCACATCGTCGGCGTCGACATCGGCATCCGCAGGTTGCGGGCTGTCGTCACGAATCTAAATGCGGACATCAAGGCCTCGGAAACGCTGGCATTGCCGCCCAGAGTTGATCAGGCCGCGCTGATCGGCCACCTCATCAATACGGTGAAAATCGTGCTGAAGAAGGCGAGCATCAGCGAGAGGGATCTGATGGGCATCGGTATCGGCATGCATGGCCTGGTCGATCCTTCGGCGGGCAAGGCGATATTCGCACCGAACTTTGGATTGCGAGACGTGTCCCTGCGAGAGCCGCTGGAAGAGGAATTTCAAGTACCTGTCCACGTGGAAAACGACGTCGTCGCCTTTGCGCTAGGCGAGAGTTGGTTCGGAGAAGGTACCGACACCGGCAATTTCATTGCCGTCAACATCGGCGAAGGCGTCGGTGCCGGCATCGTGCTCAATGGCCAACTGTATAAGGGAGCAACTTACTCCGCTGGCGAGATCGGCCATACAACCGTGGATATGGACGGCCCGAGGTGCACATGCGGCAATTATGGTTGCCTGCAATCGCTCGTCTCCGGACCGGCGCTGGTAAGGCAGGCGGCACAGAGGATGCAGGCAGGAGAGCAGACGCTCATCCGCGAGTTGTGCGGGGGCGACCTGGATTCGATCACAGGGGAAATGATCGATGCAGCAGCTCGGCAAGGCGATGCTCTCGCACTAGACATCTTCAAGCGTACCGGCCGCTACCTCGGCATCGGATTAGCCAATCTGATCAACACGTTAAACCCCCGGAAGATCATCCTCGGGGGTGGGGTGACGAATGCTGCGGATCTGTTTCTAGAGGAGACGCGACGGACGATTCATGAACGGGCCATGGACACCCCGGCAAACGCCGTGTCCATCGTGATCACCAATCAAGGCGAATACGCTTCGGCGATCGGTGCGGTGACGATCGTGCTGGATGGCTTGTTCGCACCGCAAGCCCACAAGTAATTCCATGATTCAACCTTTGGCGAAATCAGGCGCAAAATAGGCTGCTCGAGAAACGTGCCAGTCACCCATGCCGCTGGGCGCTGCCGTAAATGCACCCAATTGCCGGAACGCCCTGCATGGACATCGAGCGGTACCATAACCTTAAGACCTGATGCTCACCTGCAGAAGATATGCTTGCCGATCTGCTTGATCTGCGGTCTTGACCATATCCAGGCGGACGTTGCCGTATCCGGATTGAAGTAATAGATGGCGCCTCCCGTCGGGTCCCAGCCGTTGATCGCATCCCGCGCCGCTTTGTACGCCAGATCATTCGGCGTCAGCCAGAATTGCCCGTCACTGACGGCGGTGAACGCGCCAGGCTCGAAGATGACGCCGGAGATGGTATTCGGGAAGGAATGATGGGACAGCCGGTTGAGGATAACGGCGGCGATCGCCACCTGTCCTTCATATGGCTCGCCTCTCGCCTCGCTGTAAACCGCCCGCGCCAGCAACGTTATCTCCTCTTGCTTAAACTGGTTCGTCCTGAGCGTCTGGCTGGTGTTGCCGCTCGATGCTTGCCAGCCCGGCGTCGCCTTGACGAGCATCTCCTTCGTTTTGCTGCCGACGATTCCGTCAACTTTCATTCCGAACTTGTATTGAAAGTCCTTGACCGCCCTCTCCGTCTGCCAGCCAAATATACCATCGATATTTCCGTTATAATACCCCAGATATTGAAGCCGGCCCTGCAGCTCGTATACATCTCCTCCCCGGGAACCATATTGCAGCGTGGCATTGCCGAAGGCATGGCCGACCGGCAGTTGCCATGTGCCAATCGCCATTAAGACACATAAGATCGCACATACCAATACCTTGCTCCGGTATTGATTCATCGATTCAAACAAAAAGAACACCTCCGACTAGACTCTCATGTCTAGTATGAAGGTGTTCCTCATCAATTATGCAATTGCGTGTAAGTATAACCCGCCAATGCCGTTCGACGATCGCGTTTCATGAACCCGCTCTCGCAGGTGGGTGCACGCAGTCGCAGGTTTGATGTCCCTCTTTTGGAAGGCATATCAGCGCTGCGCTCATATAGTGCTCCCGAAACATTGTCATTGGTTCAAAACAACATATAGCCGTAACGCACACAGCAGGATATTCTCTTTGGTAATCTTATTATAGGCGCCTCACCAGCAAAAGTAAATGACCAGATTCTTGCACTTACCGCCGGTTCTGTTCAGCCTTGGGCTCAGTTTCATGATCGGTTGAAGAAGCCTCAGGCTCACCTGGTTCCTCCGCAGAACCTTGTTGCTCAAGCGCCAGCTTCTCCTCCTCAGCCCGCCGTTTCTCTTCCTCTCTTTCCTTGATCTGCTGCGCCTTGTTGTACACGTGATAAAAGCCAAGGAAGGAGACATAGGCGGCAACCGAACCGGTGAAGAACGGAAGCAGCCAGGTGAAGGTCGTAAAGCTGATGTAGGCGAGCAGCCCGTTCACCAGCACCATCCCCACCGAGACCAGCGGACGTCCGATGGCGATGAGCGCGGAGTTCTTCAGGATCGCCCAGAACTTCATATGGAAATGAACCGTCATCGAGAAGAAATTGAAGGTGAAGGCGAGCAGGAGCACGCCGAGAACGATGAACAGATACCTGAGCAGGGAGCTGACTTCCACCGCATAGAAGATAAAGTCAAACACGAAGATGCACCACAGCGGCACGATGATGAGACCGCCGAACATGCTTTGCTTGTAGTTTGACTTGTAACCCTTCCAGAACGTTTTGATCAGCGGCACATCCGCATCGCCCATCACCCATTTGCGAACCACGCTGAACATCGCTGCCGTCGCCGGAAACAGCACAAAAGGTGACAGCACGACGATCGGAATCAACACTGCGATCAATTGATCGACGCTTTCGACGAATAGAATATTAAAAGCGAAGAAGACAACCGGAATATTGAAGATGATCCACAGAAGATTCGTCACGGAAAAGCGCATGATCCACTCTGATATCCGATAGAATCCTCCCATTATTCCGCCCATTTCCATCTCGTTCATCCCCTTCCCATGTTCCTGAGCATATCCAGACTACGGTTTATTTCACATATTCACGCTCGCGGTTCCATTTGTCCTTGCGGCCGTCATACGGTTTGCCATCGCGGCGGTAACCCGGTGTCTTGCGGCCGCCTGTGCGGCTGCCTTGACCGCGCACATCTCTTCCGCGACCATCGCGACCCCCGCCGAACCTGCCGTCCGGACGGCGCTTCTTCACGCGCAGCGGCTCCTCCGGTGTGAGCTGGATTTCGACGTCGGATCTTTCCCCTGTAAGCAACTTAAGCGCAGCAGCCAGCACCTGTACGGAATCGTATTGCTCCAGGAGCTGGATCGCAAAGCCTTTGTACATCTGGAAATCATCCTGCTCCAGCACTTCGATCAAGCGCTCCGCGGTCGCGCGTTGCTTGCCCTCAACGGCCTCGGCCATGCTTGGCAACGGACGCTTGGTGATGCGATGGCGGGTGATGCGCTCGATCAGATGCAGATGATCGGTCTCCCGAGGCGTGACGAAAGTGATCGCGACGCCTTCCTTGCCCGCCCGGCCGGTGCGTCCGATGCGGTGCACATAGCTCTCCGGATCCTGCGGCAGGTCAAAGTTGAATACATGCGTAACGCCGCTCACGTCGAGACCGCGTGCCGCCACGTCAGTGGCAACGAGGACATCGATCGAGCCGTCGCGGAACTTGCGCATCACCATGTCGCGCTGGTTCTGCGACAGATCGCCATGCAGCCCCTCTGCGGAGTAGCCGCGTTTCTTCAGCGCCTCCGACAACTCGTCGACGCGGCGCTTCGTCCGGCCGAAGATGATGGCGAGCTCAGGCGCCTCCATGTCGATCAGCCTGCTCAGAATCTCGAACTTCTGCTGTTCTTGTACTTCCATGTAGTACTGCTCAACGGATGGCGCACTTACCTGCTTGGGCACGACAGATACGTGCTCTGGATTCTTCAGATACGTATCCGCGAGCTTCTTGATGTTCGGCGGCATCGTGGCCGAGAACAGCATCGTCTGCCGCTCTTCCGGACATTTGCTCAGGATCGTATTGATATCATCCAGGAACCCCATATCCAGCATTTCATCCGCCTCGTCCAGGATGACTGTTTGCACTTTATCCAGCTTGATCGTCTTGCGGTTGATATGGTCCAGCAGTCTTCCCGGCGTACCGATGATGATCTGCGGCTTCTGCCGGAGTGCGCGGATCTGCTTCACGATGTCCTGTCCGCCATAGATCGGAAGCGTTCTGAGCCCCTTGAATCGGGACAGCTTCGCGATCTCCTCCGCTACCTGGATCGCCAGCTCGCGAGTCGGCGTCATAATCAGCGCGACGATATGTTCTTCCTTCACGTCGATATTCTGAATGAGCGGTATGCTGAACGCAGCAGTCTTGCCTGTACCTGTCTGCGCTTGTCCGATCAGGTCGCGTCCCTCCAGAGCGATCGGGATCGCTTTCTCCTGGATGGGTGTAGACTCTTCAAACCCCATTTCATGAATGGCCTTCAATACAGCAGGGTGAAGATTAAACTCTTCAAATGTTTTCAATATTGATCATTGCTCCTTTTCTTCATACATCACTGCACCATCTTACCATACTGAATCAACGTTTTTCCAGTTTTCATTGCAAACCGCTTCGACAATGTTTATTTCTTCGGAAAATATCACTACAATAAGCATTAACAGGAGGGACTTTCATGAGACAACTACAACACACGCTCACTTCGACACTCATCGTCATCGTCGGCGCCCTGCTCACCGCGATCGGATTCAACATGTTCCTGATCAACCACAAGCTGCTCAGCGGCGGCTTGTCAGGCATCTCGATGATCATCGGCTATTTCACCGGCTGGAATATCGGGATCCTGTATCTGATACTTAATATTCCTGTTTTGCTGTGGGGTTATTTTGCCATCGGAAGGTATTTCGTTCTGCTCAGCATGCTGTCCGTCGCCCTTACTTCTTGGTTCATGCAGATCATTCCAGTCGATATGCTGGGCAACACGGATATATTGATTGGCGCTGTATTCGGAGGCATCATCTCTGGGACAGGCATCGGGATTACGTTGCGCGCCGGGGGCTCTACGGGTGGCTTCGACATCATCGGCTCCATCCTGACCCAGAAGCGCGACGTGCCGCTTGGTACCCTGATATCGTCCTTCAATGCGGCGATCATCCTGATACATGGTTATCTGACCAAGGACTGGAATCTGTCGCTCTACTCGTTGATCACGATCTATGTGTCCGGCAGAGTGGTCGACATGATCCATGTGCGCCATATCAAGGTCACAGCCTTTATCATCACCAACGAGAAGGACAAATTGCTCGAGAAGCTGCTTGCGAAGCCGCGCGGCGTCACCCATATCAAAACGATCGGCGGCTACAGTCACCAAGAGCGGGATATGCTGATGACCGTCACCACCCGCTATGAGCTGGCGGAGCTGAAGCGATTGATCCGCCAGATCGATCCGAAAGCGTTCGTCAATATTGTCGAAACCGTTGAGATACTTGGCGAATTCCACAGGCATGGCCGATGAGCGGATCATGGCCGTGCGGCTGTTCGTCCTGACAGGCCATGCGTTTTCCCCGGGAGCCAATCCTTGCCCCCGGGTTTTCCCTGTTCCGGCTGATATGGTATAATAGAGTTGCCGTTCAGTTCCTGACCATTTCATACGTTCTGGAACCGCTCGTCAGGTAAGCCTGCTTTTGAAGCAACTTTTTCTAATCGCTTGACTAGTTTTACTAATCTCGATTGGAAGGGTGATTCAAATGGAAATGGAAACCGTACGCTTGTCCAGAATTGTCAAGAGATTTACTCCTGAGTTATACCCAACGCTGAAGCCTCAGGAACTCGAGACACCGATTGTGCTCCGATACGGCCTCGACCAGCTCGAAGCGAAAGATGCTGTGGAGATTGTGCAACACAGCATATGCGAACACCAAAAAAGCTCTCTTATCCATTAAGAGAGCTTTTTCTTATGCCACGAGTCGATTTTCTTCGCTCTTCTCCGACATCATTCCACATATTTCTTCAAACACCCACTACTCGATCCCCCTGTCCTCCGATATAATAAGAAAGACAGCATTGCTGGGGCTGCTAAGCCTGCATCGCAAGCGCGAAGCGTTTGGCCGGAAAACGCTCTCATCCCGGCCAGGCGCCGGTATTGGTTCGTTTCCGAATGATCTGGAATATATTAGAAGGAATGAGTTTACTTCACGGGCAAGTGTGCACTTCATGTGTCACTGTATGGTGGTTCATCTGTCTGCGGAATCCTGTCTGCTTCTTAGGCATGTGGACTTCATGATCATCAACCGGTTCACAACTCAGTCATCTGGCTAATGAAACCATGTGATGCGATAAGTCGAAGCAGTATGGTTCGCTGTGCGGCGAGCGTGCCACCCATGGGAGCGTCGAATCGGAACGATATGGATGTGGGGGAGTCATGATGGAATTATTGTTATCCGCTTTGTTATTCCTGTTCGGGATTGGTGCAGGGGAAGAAGAGGCGCGTCCGGTTACTTTTGAACAGATCGTCACTGCTGCGATCGCCTTTCATGAAGCAAGACAAGCACCACCGGAGATCGTGGACCCGGAAACCGGCGAGCTAAACAGCGCAGGCAAGGTCGATCCGGACCCGGAAGCCCCGAAGGTCAAAGGCATCTACATGACCGGCCACTCGGCGGGCGTTTCCCGTTTCGACAAGCTGGTGCAGCTCGTGAAGGACACCGAACTCAACGCGATCGTGCTCGACGTGAAGGAGGACCACGGCTATATCACGTTTGAGCCTTCAGACCCGGAGCTGAAGGAAACGGGCAACTATCAGAAGATGATCCGGGACATACACAAGGTCATGCAGACGTTCGAGGAGAATGACATCTACCCGATCGCCCGCATCGTGGTGTTCAAGGATACCGTCCTGGCCAAGAAGCGCCCGGACCTGTCCTTCCTGAAATCGGATGGCACCGTCTGGGAGAACGGCAAGAAGGAAAGTTTCGTCAATCCATACATGAAGGAAGTCTGGGATTATAACATCAAGATCGCTAAGGAAGCTGCCGCGCTTGGATTCAAGGAGATCCAGTTCGACTATGTTCGCTTCCCGGAAGGCTTCGAGAACAAGGCCGATTCGCTAGCCTATACGAAAGACGAGCGGTCGCGCGTTGACGTGGTGGCGGATTTCGTCAGATACGCCCGCGAAGAGTTGAACCCGCTCGGCGTACGCGTCTCCGTCGACATCTTCGGATATGCTGCATCGGTGCCAGCCGCCGAAGGCATCGGGCAGGACTTCAACAAGATCTCCACCTATGTCGATGTCATCAGCCCGATGGTGTATCCAAGCCACTACAGCACTGGCTGGTTCAATCAGAAGCATCCGGACACCGCGCCGTATGAGGTGGTCTACGGGGCCATGATGGATACACACAAGAAGCTGGAAGAGATCGCCGAGGTGAAGCCGATCATCCGGCCATGGATTCAGGATTTCACCGCAAGTTGGCTCGACGTTTACATCCGTTACGGCGTCAAGGAAGTGGAGGCGCAGATACGGGCTTTGCAGGATGCCGGCATCGAGGAATTCCTGCTGTGGAATTCAGGCAATGTGTATACGGAAGGCGTCAATTATGATCTGCAATAAACAGAAGAGGCCTGGGACTGCATGTCCCAGGCCTCTGCCTGTATCTCATGTATGATCCAATCCTGACGCAAACCGCCCGGTATTTGCCGGCAGTCTTGGTTGCCGGATATGAGTCGGTTTCGAGGCTGCTTGCCGTTCCGCTGTTATTGCGACAAACGCATCGCCAGGTTGTACAGCTCCATGTTGAACGGACGGCGGGAATTCACGATCACATCGATGTCCGTCAGCGTCTCGACGCCATTGACGATGCCACAGCCCTTGCCGGACTCGCCTTCGATCAGCTTGCGTACCGCCAGGTCGCCCAGACGGCTGGCCAGCAGACGGTCGTTGTGCGTAGGTGTGCCGCCGCGCTGGATATGGCCAAGGACCGTAACCCGTGGCTCGATGCCATACTTCTCGATGCGTTTCGCGATATCCTCGCCCTTGCCGACGCCTTCTGCCACGATGATGATCGAGTGGCGCTTGCCCTTGGCGAAATTCTCGCGCATGCGTGTAGCGATCTGATCCAGATCGAACTCCACTTCCGGCACCAGGATCGCTTCCGCGCCGCTCGCCAGCCCGGCATACAACGCGATATCGCCGCAATGTCTGCCCATGACTTCCACGACCGAGGTGCGTTCATGAGAGGTCATCGTATCGCGCAGCTTGTTGATCGCGTCAACGACGATGCTGACAGCCGTATCGAAACCGATCGTGAAGTCGGTGAACGGAATGTCGTTGTCGATCGTTCCCGGCAGACCCATCGTCTTGATGCCGTGCTGATTCAGCTTGTTCGCGCCTTGATAAGAACCGTCGCCGCCGATCACGACCACGCCGTCGATGCCGTGTCTGCGCAGATTGGCCACCGCCTTCTGCTGCCCTTCCAGCGTCTTGAACTCCTCGCAGCGCGCCGTCTGCAGGATCGTGCCGCCGCGCTGGATGATGTCGCCTACACTACGCAGATCCATCGGTCTGATATCGTCATTGATAAGTCCCAGGAACCCGCGCTGAACACCGAACACCTCCAATCCGTGGTACAAACCGCTGCGCACCACGGCACGGACTGCGGCGTTCATCCCCTGTGAATCTCCTCCGCTGGTGAGTACTGCAATCTTCTTGACTGTCATACCTTCTCCTCCTTGGTTGATAGATAAGCTTCCGATGCGAGAACCTAATGCGCGCGAATCCACTTGCTGTTCAACCAGAAGAACAGCCTCGTCCACGGACTGTTGTGCATAAGCTGGCGGGTGATTCGTGTAACAGCTTCCTGTCCTGAGACCTTCGGATCAGATAGATACAGAGCGAGCAGTCCTTCGATGATCATCAGATGAAAACGCGCACCTGGCAGACGGCTGCCGGCAAGCTTCGCCTGCTGGGCGATATGCTGCAGCCTGTCAACCGTAGAACCGGGGCCGGAGTAATAAGCGCAGAAGTTCAGATCGCCGCCGCGCTTGTCCTCCTCTTGGTCGATCAGATAATCGAGCAAGATATGCAGGGCACATATATAGGGAAAATAAGCCTCATATATTGCCTTCGCTTCACCCTCCGACAAACCTGAACTGCCTGCTGCCTGGAACAGCATAAACACGCCCAGGGTGGACCCGCAAGCTGCGGCAAATTCATTCCACATCAGATCAGGTGCGCGATGGCGGTGCTGCTCCCACCAATCCAACAACGCCTGTTCGCGCTGCCGGGGATGGATATGCTTATATACCTGCAGATCGCAGTATAAGCTAACCAGATCGATGATGAGCGGCTGCACGACGCCATAGGACGGAAGCTGTCCCGCAAGTTCCCGGCAAGCTTCGACCAGTGCGCGCAGATAACCGCCATCTTCGGATTCCGCACGACAGGCATAATAATCATGCAGTTCCCCATGCGGATTCACCGCATCCAGCATCGCCTGATGCAAGGCGCGGAAATCTTCTGCCGAGAGTGACGTACTTCTGTCGCACAGATTGTCCAGATAGTCACTGATCGTCTGGAAGGCCGTGATCAGTCGAAGCAATTGTTGCCTCTGCGCAATGTTGCCCGATGCATAAACGGCGCCGCCAAGGCAATGAAATTCCTTCGTCGTCATGCTGGCAATCGCTTGCCTCCGCAGCTCTGGATCAGGGATGCGCTCGGCCAGCTTGCGCCACTTCTTCAGCTCGCTGCGGACTCCTGGGAGGATATGGCGGTACATCCGATACATCAGGCTGAACGGCCCCCGCGGCAAACCAGACGAGTGTGTTGTAGGCTGCAAACCAGAACCTCCTGTCGGACACATCGATGTTGAAATCATGACGGTCAATTGTGTATGCGTTCCGAGCCCATCTCCTGATTGACGCGATACCACAGGTGCAAATCATTGATCCGGCTAGCCAACTCCGCAATCGCCGAGTTCAGGCGGCAAGATTCGGCAAAGTTCTCCTCGTTATTCAGCATCTCCTGCTTCTCTTTGATGAGCTCCTCGAAGCCTTTGACCCGATCGGGTATCGTACCGCGAATCAGTTCCCACTCGAGCAGAATAGCAGCGCGTTCTTCCTCCGTGTACATCTCCCAATCCAGATCCAGCTCGGGCAATCGGATACCCAGCCGTTCGTCATACCGAAAACGATAACGTTTGCCCATGATAAAGCCCCTTTGAAACGAAAAAATAGGAAGTTACAAACGGCCATCCATCCACTATAATGAGAAAATCGTTATATTCAGATCATAATCCCAATCGACGAGGTACTGCAAGATGAATAGTTCCAAAGAAACGACCAATATCGTCAATTCTGTTAACCATTCGACAGAAACAACAACTGGAAGCGCACTGGAGATCGTCCGGCTGAAGGCTTTCACATTTGCGGTCTATCTGACCACCGCTGTTTATGTATCCTACTTTCCGCTCTACTTCGAACATCTTGGCTACTCCAAATCTGAGATCGGGTTGCTCTATGCATTCGGTCCCTTCATCGGCATCGCAGCCAACCTGTTCTGGGGCGTTCTGAGCGACCGGCTTAGGACGATCAAGGCGATCCTGCTCATCGTCCTCGGCGGCCAATTCGCTTCTGCATTAATTGTACAGAATGTTCATACATTTGCAAGTTTGTTCGTCACCATGCTCGCATTCAACTTTTTCTATATGTCGATTAATCCGCTTAATGACAGCCAGCTCCTGATCGCTTCCAAACAGTTGAAACGCAGCTATGTGTCCATTCGCGTCTGGGGTTCGATCGGATTCTCTTTCTCGGCGGTCTTCGTCGGTTGGATCCTGTCTTACCTGGGTGCCGGACGCACCTTGCTTGTGGCGATGTGCACGATCGGCCTCACCTTCCTGATCGGCTTGACCTTGCGGGACCGCACCGCATCGAAGCAGAAATTCAGTGCCAAGGAGCTCATCGCGATCATCCGCTCCCGTCAGTTCCTGTGGTTCATGCTGCTCATCCTGCTCGTTTCGACGTCCCATCGGATCAACGAGACATTCCTCGGCATCTATATGGCGGAACTCGGCGCCGACAGCTCGCTGGTCGGACTGGCCTGGATGGTGTCAGCGCTCAGCGAGATCCCCGTCCTGTTCTTGCTCGGCAAGTACGGTAACCGACTGAAGGAACTGCCGCTCTTGGCCTTCGCTTCAGCAGCTTATGCCGTCCGCTTCTGCCTCGTTGCCATCTCTCACGATCCAGTGGCCCTGGTGGCGACGCAACTTCTGCACAGCATCTCGCTTGGCATCTATATGGTCACCGCCATCCGTTACCTGCAGCAGCTTATCCCGGACAAATACCGGGCCAGCGGCCAGGCGTTGTACGCCGTTGTCTGGACAGGCCTGGCCGGTTTCATCAGCGGCTCGGCAGGCGGCAACATCTATGATTCGTTCGGTGCAAAGACGCTCTACTTCACCTCAGCCTCGCTGGCAGCGCTGGCCAGCATCGGTTTCCTTGTGACGCACTTGCGCAAGAAGATGTAGCAATCGATCCAACGTGAAGTCCACGGTAAGGTACGAGCGGCCGCCTGCTGGGCGGCAGCCCGCACTGAGGGCCATGACACCCCAGCCTTAAATTCACGGACGGATGAACATCTGCGTCCAGTAATGGCCCATCGAGCCGCCGCTGGCATACCCAACGCCGATCTGGGTGTACGTGGCGTTCAGGATATTCTCACGATGCCCCTGCGAGTTCATCCAAGCCTCCACCACTGCTGCCGCCGTCCGCTGTCCGGCTGCGATGTTCTCCCCTGCTGCGGTATACGAGAGGCCGAAATTACGGATCATCTCGAACGGACTGCCGTACGTCGGTGATTGATGCGAGAAATAAGCACGGTCCCGCATATCCATCGACTTGAAACGGGCGACGCGCGACAGTTCCCAGTTATGGGCGAGCGGTTTCAGGCCGCGGTTGGCCCGTTCGATATTCACGAGGCGGATAACCTCCTGTTCGATGCGTTTGATCGTCGAGAACAGGGGGACATATACCTTGTCTCCCGGGTAGATCAGATCGGGATTTTTAATCTGCGGGTTGGCCGCGATGATCTCCTGCAGACCAACCTGATACTTCAGCGATATGAGCCAGAGCGTATCGCCGGATTTCACCGTATATTCATCCGTGTCATCATACTCCGCATTGTTGTATGCATAAGCAGCCGCATGACTGACCGGTGCGGCATAAGCAACAAGTGCCGCCGATGCCAGGATGATCATGCTTGTCATCATCAGCTTGCGCAACACAGCGTTTTTCCTCCTTGAGGTTCAATTCTGGGTCAACTCAAGGTTAATATGGGTGGCTGATGGGATTTTTATGCAACCGCGACAAGTGCATACTCCCAATTCTTATCGGCAAGAATCCAGCTAATAGAACGTCATTCCGCTATATGAACCCATAGCCATGTCAAACACCGAAAATCGCACAAATTCACCCGAACCCGGCTCGAACTTTATGGCAACTTGTGCTAACCTTATAGGTGCAGGTGTTTTTTGATTTGATATTGAGAGGAACATAGGATCATGGATGTTATCGTATTTGCGATCGTCGCTTTCGTGCTCGGCGGCATCATCATCATGAATCGTGAGCGAATCCCGGAGCATCTGCGCCGGCCTCTGGCGATCTCTGCCATCATCCTGGTTGTCGCTGCATTCGCCATGGTCGTCGCCAGCTTCCTCATGTTGGGATAATCTTACTGGCGTAAGGTCATACTAGGGGCAAAAAAGCCAAAGGTGACCACATCATGCGCTATGTCGCATTCACGATGTTCATCATCCTGATGACTGCGCTCAGCAGCTCGTATGCGTCGGCCGCAGCCACTCAAGCAAACCATATTCAATCAGGGAGGAATCCGATGAGCAGCTTACCGAAGAGACATGAGGTGCCGAAGGAGCACCAGTGGAAGTTGGAGGATCTGTTTGCCAATCAGGAAGCCTGGAACCAAGAATATGCCGAGGTCAAATCAAAGCTTGGCAATCTCGCCCAATATCAGGGCAAGCTCGGCGATGCGGAGATGCTGAAGCAATGCTTCGCGCTGGAGGATGAGGTCTCCCTCCATACGGAAAGACTCTATGTATATGCTAACATGAAGCATCATGAGAACATGGCCGATCCTACATACCAAGCGTTGTCCGACAAGGCAACGAAACTGAGTGTCGAAGTCAATGAAGCCACCTCGTTCATCACGCCGGAGGTGCTGAGCTTGTTCGATGAGACGCTGGATGCGTTCATCGCCAATCCAGATCTTGCTCCGTACAAGCAAACGCTCAGGGAGATGAAACGGCAGAAGCCGCACATCCTGAGCAAAACCGAGGAAGCGCTGCTCGCCCAAGTAGGCAATATCTCGCAAGCTCCGAGCACGATCTTCGGCATGATCAACAACGCAGACATGAAGTTCCCGGTCATCAAGAATGACAAGGGTGAAGACGTTGAACTCACGCATGGCCGGTATATCCAATTCCTCGAGAGCCGCAATCAGGAGGTTCGGAAGAGCGCGTTCGACGCGATGTATTCGACCTATGCCAAGTACAAAAACACCTTGGCCGCAACCCTGAACGCCAATGTGACGAAGAACATCTTCTACTCGCGCGTGCGCAAATTCCCGTCTGCGCTGGAGATGTCCTTATCAAGCGACAATATCAGCAAGGAAGTGTACACGAACCTGATCGATACGATCCACGAGCATCTTCCGTTGCTCCATCGCTATCTGGCGCTGCGCAAGCAATTGCTCAAGCTCGATGAATTGCATATGTACGACCTGTTCACGCCGCTGGTTGAAGAGTTTGATATGGAGATCAGCTACGAGGAAGCGAAGAACATTGTGAAGGAAAGCCTGAAGCCGCTCGGCGAACACTATCTGTCCGTGCTTCAGGAAGGCTTCGACAATGGCTGGATCGATATCTACGAAAACGAAGGCAAGCGCAGCGGCGCATATAGCTGGGGAGCTTACGGCACACATCCTTATGTGCTGCTCAACCACAAGGACAATCTGAACAGCATGTTCACCCTGGCGCATGAGATGGGCCATGCGATGCATTCGTATTATTCGGATAACAATCAGACCTATCGCAACGCCCAATATCCGATCTTCCTCGCGGAAGTGGCTTCCACGCTGAATGAAGCGCTGCTCATGGACTATCTGCTGAACAAGAGCACCGATCCGAAGGAGAAGCTGTACCTGCTGACCTATTACGCGGATCAGTTCCGTACGACGGTGTTCCGTCAGACGATGTTCGCTGAGTTCGAAATGATTATCCATGAGAAGGCGGAGCAAGGCGAATCGCTTACGCCGCAACTGCTGAGCGAGATTTATTATGATCTGAACAAGAAGTACCATGGTCCGGCGATGACCGTCGATCAGGCGATCGAGATGGAATGGGCGCGCATCCCGCACTTCTACTCGAGCTTCTATGTTTACAAATACGCAACTGGATTCTCCGCGGCAACCAGCTTCGCCAAGCAGATCCTCGAAGAAGGGGAGCCGGCGGTCGAGCGCTATACAGGCTTCCTGAAGAGCGGCGGCAGCGACTATCCGATCGAGATCCTGAAGCGTGCCGGCGTCGACATGTCGACACCGGAGCCGATCCGGCAAGCGATGAGCGTATTCGGACAGTTGATCGAAGAGATGGAACAACTGGTGCAATCCAAGTAAATCTGCGTGCAAGAAGGGAGCCGGTCAGCATCGGCTCTCTTTTTTATCTTCTATTATCCCCGTAGGAGACAACATTTTGGCATCTATGTGCACAAAAAAAGGATAGCCTTTAGCTACCCCTTCATGAACCCGTTCGCACACAGCGATATGTGCTATTCTTCTGCCTCTTAGGCAACGTCAGTCCTTCTCTACCAATCCGCGATTCATATAGGCGTCGATGATATTTGAAACCGCAAACACCGTATGCGCCAAATCGATATTCTCGAACGAATACTTGCACTCATCCTTGTAGGCCATATCTTCCTCATAGTGTCTGAGATGCTGTTCGATCAATTCCTCCGAAGCCCCCGCCTTACGCTGCCGTTCGATGACGAGGTTCTTGTCGATGTAGATGAATATGCGCGACACGAGGTCGCCGTATTTATCTTTGAGAATCTTCGCCCCTTTGGCGTTCAGGATCAGATAAACGAACTTCTTCTCGCGGAACAGTTCATCGATCTCTGCTTCCTTAATCCCGTACTTGACGCCGTCCAATTCCACGGCTTCGACGAATTCGCCGCGCGCCTCACATTCCGCAAATTCCTCGGGGCTGATGAAGTAATAATCCTGACCCGGCACTTCTCCTGCTCTTGGTGCGCGGGTCGTGTAGGACAGAACTTTCTGCATACCCAGGGTCGCTCCAACCATATCCGCTATTGTTTTCCTCCCGGAGCCATCAGGCCCAGTGAATACAAAAATCATTCCCTTATCCATCGCATCGACCTTCCTTTCGTTAAATTTGACTTCTCACGCACCCAATCCGCAAACCAGGTACTTCTATAATATGAGATTAATCACCAATTTACCAGACTTTATACATCTATTCTCTTCTGAAATTTCTGAAATTTCCGCCTGGATATTCCATGAACTTGGAAGATGTCGAAGGCGGCTGGATCAGCAACTCCTTGCCGATCCAGCGCAGCCTGTACCTATCTTGCACGATGACTTTAATATTGCACAATCGTGTTGAACGTAGTCCGGTCCATCGAGGTGACCAGCTTCACCAAGAGCTCCTTGGCTGCGTCATAATCATCCGTATGGATGATCGATGCGGACGTATGAATATAGCGGGACGGGATTCCGATCACGGCGGAAGGTACGCCTATGCCATTCAGATGAACGCGTCCGGCATCCGTGCCGCCCGGCGAGACGAAGTATTGGTAACGTATGCCGTTCGATTCGGCCGTATCCCGGATATAGTCAACCAAGCCCTTGTGTGTCACCATCGTTCGGTCATAGATGCGAAGCAGCGCTCCGGCGCCCAGTCTGCCGAAAGCGTTCGGGTCACCGCCGGTGTCATTGGCTGGCGAAGCATCCAGAGCGAAGAAAATGTCCGGGTTGATCAGCCTTGCGGCGGTTTCCGCCCCTCTCAGGCCGACCTCCTCCTGTACGGTTGCGCCGGCATACAGTTGGTTCGGGAGCGCGATATCCTTCACGGCCTCCATCAGTTCGATGGCCAGACCAACGCCATACCGGTTGTCCCAGGCTTTGGCCATCAGTTTCTTCGGATTCGCCATCGGCGTAAACGGGCAAACCGGAACGGCAGGCAATCCGGGACGCACACCGATGCGCTCCGCATCCTCCCGCGAGTCAGCGCCGATGTCGATGTACATATGCTCCAGCGCAAGCGGCTTGCTGCGTTGTCCTTCATCCAGCAGATGCGGCGGGGTCGAACCGATCACACCCGGGACACGCCCCTGCTCCGTGATGATCTCGACACGCTGCGCAGGCAATACCTGACTCCACCAGCCGCCAAGCGTCTGGAACTTCACAAGCCCCTTGTCCGTAATCGCCGTGACGAGAAATCCAACTTCGTCCAGATGCCCGGCCACCATCACTCTCGGACCTTGGCTGTCGCCGTGACGCACGCCGAAAACGCTGCCCAGTCTGTCGAAGATGATCTCATCGCTGACAGGCTGCAGGCGCTGCTTCACATAATCGCGTACCTCATGCTCGAAACCGGAAGGGCCGGCGAGCTGCGTCAAGGTTTCAAACATTTGCATCGTATGTTTATCCATGTGTGTCCATCTCCTCTTGTATGTCTCCTATCAAAACTCATAACCATAGTCCAAACATCCAACCTGCACCAGCACCACCCAGGCTGGCCAGCGCATTCACCTGGTCATTGCGCATGCTCCGCCAACCCCTCACCTGCTCCGCCTGCATGCCGCAATGCTCGTCCGTCTCCACGAGACGCCCGCACCGGCTACAGCGATAACCTGCCTGCACGGTTGCTCCCAGCCACGAATCCAGCAATGAACCGAGGATGCCCGCCGCTCCTGCCGCCCAGATCGTCCGATGCATGGTGCTGAGCGAAATCGACGGATCGGACGATTCTCCTCCTGACAGCCAGAACAGCACATATGCCGCTGCGCCGATGAACCAACCGCCAGCCAATGATGCCATCAGTCCAACAAGCGTCACTCCGCCGGAGGTGCCGGGCTGGACAGGCTTGCCGTTTACGATCGACCGGGGCTGGCTGCGGCTAAGCCCGCCAAGCTCCGTCGCCCAAGTATCGGCATTGACCGCTGCCAATGCGCCAATGTAAGCGTACCACCAGGCGATATGAGGATGCAGCGCATAGCCGATCGCCATGAGCAACGCAATTCCGCCATTGGCCGTCACCTGTCCGGCATCTCTTGCACCGCTCTTCTCATAGTGGCGTTCCGCCTCCAGCTTGCGGCGCCGCTTCACCTTAGACAACAGGCTCGAGCTGATGAAGAATGCGATCAGACTGCCGAACCATATCAGATCGCTCACTGCATAGAGCAGCGTGCCAAGGACGACTGCTGCGAAGAACCCGGACCGGCTCAGCGATCGCTTCCAGTATGCGGCACCCGCGATCACGGTGCTGCCTGCCAAACCGATCACGAGTTGGTAGAACAACATCATATCCAGCCTGATCACCCATTTTCCTCTTCTCCTCTCTATTGTATAGGAAAAGGACTTGAATTGAAAACGCCGCCTCGGGAGCTTTTTTGATGGGTCGATGCAGGAAACAGGCATTTTTTGATGAATTGTTTATTGAAAGTTTATCCGTGGCACCAACATTTCTGGCAGCGGATCGGAGTGACGATAAGCGCATGCATGAAGAACACGGCTTGAAGCCCATTTTTAAGAAGGACCCGACACCCGAGCAGATGTTGCAGATCATCTTTGACTACACAGCCAAGATTGCCAATACGAACGACCTGGACAAGGTACTGATGTACATGGCCGATATGGGCCGGGAGATGATCGTCGCTGATCGTTGCACCATATGGTTATATGACAAGGAGCGCAGAGAGCTGTGGACGCGTGTGGCTCACGGCATGGAAGAGATTCGGATGTCTGCAGACCAAGGACTCGTCGGCTACGCGATCAAGCACGAGCGACCGATCTTTATCGATGACGCATACACGAACGAAGAGTTCCGGGAGGTGCTGATGGAGGGGGCGCTCCAGGTCGACAAGCAGACCGGATACCGGACCAAAGCGATTATCGTCGTGCCGTTCCGCAACAACGACAACGAGATCTTCGGCGCTTACCAGGCGATCAACAAAATGACGGAGGATCAGGTGTTCTCGGAGCAGGATCTGAAGTACATCTCGCTCGCCGCCTCCTATTCCGGCAAGTCGCTTGAATCGGTGCAACTGCACCAGGAGATCGAAGAAACCCAGAAGGAAATCATCTTCCGCATGGGCGAGATTGGGGAAAGCCGGTCCAAGGAAACCGGAAACCACGTCAAGCGAGTAGCCGAGTATTCCTATATCATCGCTCTGGGACTGGGATTATCACAAGAGGAAGCGGAACTGCTTCGCATCGCGTCTCCCATGCATGACATCGGCAAGGTGGCGATTCCTGACGATGTGCTGAAGAAGCCGGGCAAGCTGACGGCTGAAGAATACGAGATCATGAAGAGCCATACGACCATTGGATACCATCTGTTGAAGAATTCACGCCGCCGCATCCTGAGAGCAGCTGCCATCGTCGCCGAGCAACATCACGAGAAATGGAATGGAACCGGTTACCCGAACGGCCTCGCCGGCGAGGAGATCCATCTATACGGGCGTATCACGGCGATCGCCGATGTGTTCGATGCGCTGGCCAGCGACCGAGTTTACAAGAAAGCCTGGGATCTGGAACGCATCCTGAATCTGTTCAAGGAAGAGCGCGGCAAGCACTTCGATCCGAAGATCGTTGACACATTTATGGAACAGCTTCCGAAGATTCTGCAGATACGCGACCAATATCGCGATGAGCTGCTCACCCATGACTCCTCTGATTAAATAATGGGCTGACTCTTCACTCATTCCTCCCAGTCGGGGCGGATGAGCATGAAGAGCCAGCCCATCGTTTATGCGAGGAAGAAGGCAATCAGTCCCTGTCTACGCAATCCTCTTCTGAAACCGGATCAGTATAGATGAACTTGGTCAGCATTCATCGACTGCACGCCCGGCTGTTGTGCCTGAGAGGCTGGTTGGTAAGTGTGAAGGAAGGTTTTGGCCGTTTGGTCGTTCATTCTCGGCACCTGATAGATCCCTCGTTCATTCATAAACAGGAACACTTCATAGGCCTGGTTGCTGCAGGTGACGGCACCGTTCACGAGCATCTGGCGAATGTTCGGGTCGGCTGTCTCAAGCGAGGCGGCCATGTGATTCTTGGCGGAATTTTTGTGTGCACACAGCACGGCCGAAGCGATCTGCATATCATTCAACTGTCCCAGCGTGACAGGGGCTACCGATGCCGGATTGCTTAAGCCGTAAGCCACCTGCTGGGGATCTACGGAAGGCATGTTGTAAGGCTGGTTCAGGTTCTCGGCAGCCGAATAGTCGTGCGTATAGGCAACCAATTGATTATAGGATTCCAACGCCGTGCGCAGATGGCGATCGATCATGTTACGCAGCTCGGGGTCTTGGCAGTAGTTCATATACATGCCAAAATGGTTGATCAGATTGATCTTCTCATTCAGTATCTCGTGCACTTCCATCGTTTCGTGCGCTCCAAACGGCATCCAAACCACTCCTTGTGCTCGTATTAGGGGTCGTACCGTCAATATGATAAGCGATCATGGAGTCAAATATGTGGATGCCTTGCGGGAGATTGCTGGGCGAAGAACGCATCTCAGCCAGAAGCGCGCACCACCAGGAAGCCTTCAGGCATCGGCGCAGGCGTTACGGTTTCCTCTCCGTAGATCTTAGCCATCAGCACATCTACAGCCGCCCTGCACAGCTTGTCCCGGTCGTACTGAATCGTCGTCAGCGGGGGATAGACCTCGGATGACATCAGGATGTCCTCGCAGCCGATGATGGCCAGTTGCCTAGGAATGTCGATCCCATAATTTCGGCATGCAGCGATCGCGCCGATCGCCATCAGGTCATTTGCGCAGACCAGTGCCGAGAAGTTCAGCTCACCGCTCACGATCCTCTGTTCCATCGCATCGTATGCCTTCAGATACGTGCCGCCGCCGCTTAGCACATTGGAATGGTCAAACTTCTTCTTGCAAAGCTGCATCGCCTGGATAAACGACGAGAAGCGATGCGTATGATAATGGGCCGGGTTGCCGTTGGTCATATAGCCGATGTCCAGATGGCCGCGGGATTGCAGATATTCGACCAGCTTGCGCATCGCTTGCATCCAGTTCAAGTCGATGCTGGGGACGCCCTGCTTCTCCCAAGCCGGACGCATGAGGGAGACAATCGGAATGCCCCGCTCGCGGAAATAATCATACGATTGATCCGCAAGTGTCTGTCCCATCAGGAGGAGACCATCCACCCGTTCCGCAAGCAACTTGAGAGCGCTCGCCTCCGATTCCTGCCTGTATGTTTGCAGGATCATGCTGTATCCATGCTGTTGCAGAGCCGATTCCACGTAGGAGACGAGCGAAGCTTCGAATGGATTGCCCAAGTGGCTCACGAGCACGGCCACCTGATTCGTCCTGCCGCTCATTTCCGAACCCCCCCGTTTTATCGTCAGTATTCTCTCCTATGCACAATCATTTTACCTGATTTGTGACAATAATCAATTTTCATTTGTGGTATAATAAAGAAATACTTAGCAGGCTTCAAGTCTTCTGGACGCAGAAGGCTGCTTAGTATTTCTTATGTCTGACTGGAATTAATTGAAACTGACGAAAAATTCATGAAGACGAAAGAAATACTTAGCAGGCTTCAAGTCTTCTGGACGCAGAAGGCTGCTTAGTATTTCTTATGTCTGATTGGAATTGATTGGAACTGACGAAAAATTCATGAAGACGAAAGAAATACTTAGCAGGCTTCAAGTCTTCTGGACGCAGAAGGCGAAAGAAATTACTTAGCACTAGTTATTTCAAACTTCTTGCTATTATCCGACAAAGAAAGAAAGATGCAACATGGAACGTTGGAAAATCAATCTGGCTGTCTTGTGGGTTGGGACATTCCTTACTCTTGCCGGCATGTCGATGATTATCCCATTTATTTCGCTCTATGTTCAGGAACTGGGCGTGACCGATCCGAAGGAAGTTTCCGTCTGGGCCGGGCTGATCTTCTCCGCCAACTTCGTCACCGCCTTCATCTTCCAGCCTGTGTGGGGCAAGCTGTCAGACCGATACGGGCGGAAGATCATGCTGCTGCGCTCGGGATTCGGCATGTCGATCGTCATCATCCTGATGGGGACGGCGACCAATGTCTGGCATCTCCTGCTGTTGCGCATGCTGAACGGCACGGTGTCAGGCTTCGTCCCGGCAGCCAATGCACTCGTTGCCGCCTCAACCCCCAAGGAGAAAAGCGGTTTCGCCATGGGCACCCTGCAGTCTGGAGCGGTATCCGGCTCGGTTATCGGACCGTTCATCGGCGGTCTGCTCGCGGACTGGTTTGGTTTTCGCATCATTTTCTTCATCACGGGCTCACTGCTCCTGACCGCTACGATCCTGTCCATGCTGGTCGTGAAGGAAAAGTTCGACAGAGACAAGGCGAAAGCTGCCCCTAACGTTTCGGTGCTGAAGGGATTTCGGCAGATCATCACGTTCCCTGGCGTACTGGCGATGTTCACCGTCACGCTCGTCACGCAGTTGGCGCTCTCCGGCACTTCGCCTCTTATGCCGGTGTTCATCTCAGAGATGCACGGTCAGATCCCGAATCTCGCCTTCTATTCGGGGCTTGTCAGCTCGGTCACCGGGTTCTCCAATGTGCTGTTCTCGCCGATCCTCGGCAGGGCCGGTGACAAGTTTGGTTCGGATCGGGTGCTGAGGCTCTCGCTCATCTGCGCAGGACTGTCATTTATCCCGCAGGCATTTGTCACGAATATCTGGCAATTGCTCGCCATTCGCTTCTTCCAGGGCTTGTTCATCGGAGGCCTGCTGCCGTCCGTCAACGCGCTCATCCGCCGGGCGATCCCGGATACGATGATCAGCCGGGCTTTCAGTTTCAACCAATCTTTCCTGAGCCTCGGCAACCTGATCGGGCCGACGGTCAGCGGCGTCTTGGCAGTCTGGATCGGCATACGCGGTCTGTTCATCCTGTCTGCCGTTCTGATGCTGATGAACGCGATCTGGGTGGGTAAAGCGCTCGTCGGGCATCTTGCCGGCAAGGAGAAAGGGAACTGAGATGCAGACAGCTCTAAGCGGCACGTCGTCCCGCTATCTGAGACATAACGGGCTGCTTCGCTCTGCTGACGGAACGCCATATCGTTAGCATCCGGGAAATATAGGCAATCTGATGGAACAGCGGGATCGCTTTCCACAGTACGCCAGCACGATTAAAGGTTGGGAAGGATAGCTTCCCAACCTTTTTATTGGCTGTCGTCAGAAACCTTGCAAGGTGACCCTTAGCCTGTAGTCGCGGTTCGCCGGCAGCGTGTATTCCGGATGCGGCCTTGCCCCCCAACTGTCATCGCCGCCAACACCGGACTGATGGGCGATGACGCGCACGACCGTCTTCAAGCCTGGTGCGGGCAGCTTGTAGGCGTGATCGTGCTCCTCCAGTTCCCATGGGGTGTAGGGCAACACGTTCCACTCAAACTTCGGGTGGCCGACGATTCGGATGCCGGTGCCAGCTTCATCGCTGACCTCCGCGCGGCGAACCTCCATCTTGTTGCCGCATTCCTGCGGGCGCAGGTACGGCACGAACTGCTCCTGGACCTTGCCGGTGTATAAGCCGAGCTTGGCCCCAGTCTGACGATCCCAGTATGACTCGTGCGGCCCCTTGCCGTACCAGGATAAGCTGTCATAGCCGCCGGCCATCTCGAACAGGATGCCCACCTCAGGAAGCTCAGGCAGGTTCTGAGCAGGCGAGAGGACAAAGTCTAGCCCGATGCGCCCGTCGCCATGGATCGCATAAGTCAAGAAACACCGCGAATCTGCCGCTGCCCATAAGCGGTAAGCGGACGTGATCCGAACACATCCCGCTTCCTGCTCGATATGCAGAGCCGCAAGGCTCCGCTTCGCTCCCGCCTCGCGCCATACTCTGCTGCGTTCATGCAACCGGTTGCCGCGGTCATTGTCCGTCATCGCCCGCCAGAAGTTCGGAACGATCGGCCCCGACAGCAGTTCATGCCCGTTCATCGCATAGGACACAAGATCGCCTGATGCGCGGTCGAAACGTATCGCGAAGCGGCTGCCGGTGATGACGATCAACTGATCATCCTCACTCACAGCAATCGGGCTTGCTTCTTCTGCTACCCGGATATAATCCACACATGGGGCATCAGGCAGGATAAATTGCTCGAAGGCCACCTCATGTCCCGCTTCTGCCCACGGCTTTCGATCCTTCAGCACGCAACTGAGCGTCAGCACCGCTTCGGCACTTGGCATGCTGCCCGCGCAGACATAGGGTATGCAAACCTCGCGCTCCTCGCCAGGCGCGCCATCTATCTGCAGCTCTCCCCGCTCGCCCGTCTCGCCGTTCAACAGCACTTCCCAGCGCAACGTAAACCGGCTCAGGTCGGTGAACAGATGGTCGTTACGGATGATGAACGTTTTGCTCGACCAATCCTTCACGCGGAACTTGATGCTTTGATAACACTTTTTCACTTCAAACAGCTTCGGCGAAACGGTGCGGTCAGCGAAGATCAGTCCGTTGCCGCAGAAGTTGCCGTCATGCGGTTTCTCCCCGAAATCTCCGCCGTACGCCAGGTACTCGGTGCCGTCCTCCGTGCTGGCCAGAATCGCCTGGTCAATCCAATCCCAGATGAACCCGCCTTGCAGCCTCGGGATTCGGTCGAACAGCTCCCAGTACTTGTGCAAACCGCCGCAGGAATTGCCCATTGCGTGACTGTATTCACACAGGATGATCGGCTTGTTCGGATGGCTCATGGCGAATTGCTCGAGATGCTGAGGCCGCGTATACATCTGACTCTCGATATCCGAGGCAGCCTCGCTCTCCCGCCAGTGGAAAACTCCTTCGTAATGGACGAGTCTGGACGGGTCCACGCGACGGAAGTAATCATGCATGGCGATGAAGTTGTCTCCGCCGAACGACTCGTTGCCAAGTGACCAGAGGAGGATCGAAGGGTGGTTCTTGTCACGCTCGTACATGGACTTTGCCCGGTCAAGCACGTTGGCTGTCCACTCCGGCCGGCTGCCGGGGATCGTATCCCCCAGTTCCCTCTGCCCGTATCTCCACAGGCCATGCGTCTCAAGATTCGTCTCGTCGATCACATAGAGTCCATACTGGTCGCACAGATCATACCAATAGGGATGGTTCGGATAATGGGAAGTGCGCACGGCATTGATGTTATAAGCCTTCATGAGAAGGATGTCTTGTTCCATGTCTTCCCGACTGATGGCCCGCCCTTTGCGGCAGTTGAACTCGTGCCGGTTGACCCCTCTGAAGACGATGCGCTTGCCGTTCAGCAGCATGAGTCCGTCCTTCAGCTCGAATCGGCGGAAGCCGATACGCTCTGCTATCACTTCCAGCGGCTTGTCGCTCTCAGACATCACCGTGAGCACACAGGTATACAGATTCGGCTCCTCGGCACTCCATAGCGCAGGCTGCTTGGCCGCAATTGACAAGCTCAATGCCTGAAAGTCCGAACCGTCCAGACGGACGGCCACGCTTGCCTCCGCCCCCGGTACCGGATGCTGCCTGCTGTCATACAGCGTTGCATGGACGGTGATCTCACGGCCAACCCAGCCGCTGTAATTGAGCAGCTTGGCATGAATCGTCACTTGTCCATGTTCATACGCGCCGTCCAGCTCCGGCAGGATCTTCGCATCATAGAGATGCACCGGCGCCCGCGAATAGAGGAATACGTCGCGGAAGATACCGGACAGGCGCCAGAAATCCTGATCCTCCAGCCAGCTTCCATCGCACCAGCGGTATACTTCGACAGCGAGCCGGTTCACGCCGTCACGCAAATAAGGCGTTAGATCAAATTCCGCCGGCGTAAACGAATCTTCACTGTACCCGACAAACTCGCCGTTCAGCCATACGTAGAAGGCCGACTCGACTCCCTGGAAGCTGATGAACACCGGCTCTCCACTCCAGTTAGGCGGCACGGTGAAGTCTCTGATGTAGGAACCTACCGGATTGTATCCGGTCGGAGCATAAGGCGGCTTGACCGGCTCACGCTCGGACCAAGGGTAAGCGACATTCGTATATTGCGGATAATCGTATCCTTGAAGCTGCCAGTGTCCCGGCACCTCGATCTCTGCCCATCCGCTGGCATCATAATCCTCGCGATAGAAGTCCTTGATCCGGCTGTCCGGGTTTGGCGCGAAGGCGAAACGCCACCTGCCGTTGAGGCTCAAGAAGCGGCGGGATTGCCATCTTCCTCCTGCCAGCGCTTCCTCGGCGGAATCATAAGGAGTGAAGGATGCATGCGCTTCCAAACGATTGAGCTCGAAAATGTCCGGATTGTGGTTCCACTCGGGATATCCGTTGGCCGGGGGGTGATAGGTCCATTTTCTTTTCATCGTGATACCAACCTCTTTCCTTGTATATCGGTGTATAAAAGCATCATGAATTCCTTCAGCATCTTGAGCAACCGGCGGAAATGCAATATGATGGCGTTGACAGACTCCGGGATGAAACACAGGCCACTAGCCTTACGGGCGTTCCGGACGTTGTTTCACATGACGAGGTGATGATCATGATCCAGCTCATACGTTGCGGTTATAACATAATCCATGATGACGGCTTTACCATCGACCGGGCCTATGGCTCTGGCGACTACCTGTTCCTGCTGTTTCGCAGCCGTGTGAAGATCCAGACCGATGAGCTGGCCGAAGCGGACCGAAACACCTGCATCATCTACCGCAAGGGCAGCAAGCAATGGTATCAAGCGATTGAGCATCCGATGGTCCACGACTGGTTTCATTTCGATGGGCCGGAGGTGGAGGAGCTCTTCGAACGGCTTGGGTTGCCGTTCGACACCCTGATACAGGTTCATGAATCCTTCTATATCTCAAAGAAAATCAGCGAACTCCAGGAGACGCTGATCCATAATGGCCGCCATCGGGACGAACTGCTCGATGCGATCATCCGTTGCCTGCTGATGAGACTTGCTGACATGCAACACCGGTTCAAGGAGAACCATCACATCAGCAAGTACTATGAGCAGTTCGTCGCTCTACGCAATGAGATCTATAACTATCCGTATGTATTCTATACTGTGGATGAATTTGCCGGAAAAGTCAACCTAAGCCGCTCTTACTTCCAGAAGCTGTACAAGGAGATCTTCGGCGTATCCGTAATCAGTGACATGATTCGCAACCGGCTCGATTATGCGATGTATCTGCTGTCGAACACCTCATACAGCATCAAGGACGTTGCGGAGCGCTGCGGATATGCCAATGATGTGCATTTCATGCGCCAATTCAAGAAGTTCGTCGGCGTGTCTCCTTCGGAATACCGATACAGCCACCGCGCCAGGACGCATCTCAGCAAACTGGCGAACTCCGCCAGGCAGACATGACGTTTGGCAGCGGCGTTGCAACCGGCGAATATGACGGATAGCAGCGCACGTTCTTGCCAATAGACATGTCAGTTGGCAGCGAAGATGCCGCCACAGCGCATATCCTTGCCGCGGAAGACCATCATGCTTGCTGTTTAACCCGAAGCACCGTAAGAGACCGTGCAGGAAATTCATATTCGAAGCATGAACCGCTGGTGCGCATCTCCTTACGCTTCGGCACAACCGCTTCCGGTTCTTCGAAGCTGTTCTCCTGATCCAGCTCATACCCCGACATCTCGTGGATCTCCACGCAGCGGGCTGCATTGGGCAGGCCCTCCAGCACGAGTTGGACGGATAAAGGCCGTTCCTGAATGTTGACCGCTTTGACCAAGATGTCTCCTGTGGCATCCTCCACGCTGGCTGTGTAATAAAGCGGCTCGATCGAAGGGAGCTTATCTTCCGTCTCCGCGATCAAATCGCCATCAGCGCTGACGCGGATTCGTCTGCCGTGAATTTCAATCGCCAACTCATACTCCCTGCCTTCCTCGACCGTGAACAGATGCTGGGTCAAACAGGAGCCGCGGCCATTGACACGTGAACAGACTGCCGAATCTTGGTTCTGCCAGCCTCCGAGCTCCCAATAGATGCTATTCCCCTCATCGCGCCTTCCGACATGCAGGATAAACCCTCGCGGGCCGCTAAGCTTGCGCGCTCTCAGGCGCATTAAGAGGTTCGTCGCTCTCGACCTTGACGATCACGCGGCCGCCGCCGCGTTCCACCTTCTCCCAAGCGGTCAACGCATGATAATCCGGACGATCGATCGGCTCGAATTCAAAGGACCGATTCTGCACGAGTTCCGCATACAGCCCGCCATCAGCGGCGTGGTTCAGGTCCTCGAAGAAAATGCCGTTCAAATCGCCAATTCTCGCACCGCGTTCCAGAGTATGAATCTTCAGAACTCCTGAGGCCACGAATGTCCCCTCCCAACACAGATCTCATGACGGTTTATGTCAACGAACCGTGATCAGAGCCCTTGCCGAATGCCCGGCAGGATCGATCCGCATGCCGGGCGAGCCGAAGAAAGGCGTGCCGTCCGGCTTCCATAACAGGCGCTGCACGCGGGCATGGCGGTTCGGATCATATAGCGGTTCGCCCTTGATCTCCTTGTACGGTCTGGCATGATAGACGAACAGATCGGAGGAACCGTCTTCCGACACGGTGAAGCTGTTGTGTCCCGGTCCGTATTCCGATGCAACCTCGCTGCTTGTAAATACAGGATGTGGCGATTTGCTCCAGGATGCAGGATCGAGCAGGTTGCTGCCCTCACTTGCCGTCAGCAGGCCCATACAGTAGCGATGATCCGTGCCGCTGGCGGAGTAAGCGATGAAGATTCGCCCTCCGCGTTTCAACACGGCGGGACCCTCGTTGACGCGATGCAGTTGGATCTCCCAGTCGTATTCCGGTTTCGTGATCAACACCGGCTCGCCGACGATCGACCATGGCGTGTCCATCCGCGCGATGAACAGGCTGGAATCGCCGATGATCTGCGCCCAGACGAGATAGCGCACTCCTCTATGCTCAAAGGTCGTCGCATCAAGCGAGAAGCTTTCAACCGGCAACTTGATCCGGCCCTTCTCCGTCCATGTTCCGCTGATCGGGTCCTCATCGGAGCATTCGAGCACATATGGGCGAATGTTCCACTTGTTCTCTGCGGTGCCGGCCGCGAAGTAGATGTACCAGCGCCCGTCGATATGATGCAGCTCAGGCGCCCAGATGTGATTGCCCATCTCCCCTTGCTCATGCTTCCGCCAGATGACCTTTTCCTCCGCCGTAGCCAGCCCCGCTATCGTGCGGGATCGGCGCAGGATGATCCGGTCATATTCCGGCACGGATGCGGTGAAGTAATAATAACCATCAGTGTGCTTCAAAACGTATGGATCGGCGCGTTGCTCAATGAGCGGGTTCGGATAGGGATCGAGGACGATCCTTCCTTCCAGCACGTACTCACCCGATGTTTCCAATTTCGCATGATCTGCGGGTTCCCATTCCACTGGGAATCGCTCAACAATTCCGCCCTCCAGTTCGGCTTCAACCCATCGCGGCAGATTAAGCGGCTCTCCTGGCGCTTTGCTGATGGTCGTCTCCCTGATGCGTGTGATTTTCATGCTGTCCTTTCCTCCTGAGCCTTGCTCGTCGATATATGTTTCATTGATTTGCGTTTCATTTACATAAGATACCATATTGGGCTGAACCTCATTTCATGTACCTGTTATCAGAGTGGTATAGCGAATGCTTCCAGCAATCGGCGGTATTCCGATTCGGTGACCGGGATGACGCTTCCATGGCGTTTCTTCGAACGGCCAAGATCGAACTCATCGTCGTCCAGCACTCGGAAGTCCCCGCTGTCAAGATCGTTTGTGACCAGCGGCAGATAACCTTTGCCCTCGGCGAAGCGATCGATGATAAGGCACCATTCCTCACAGTCATTGAACTTGAAGATCTGTGGCCCTTCCACCCCAGGAATCGCCTCCAGATTCGGCGCCGAAAGATGGACGAAAGCTTCCTTATGCAAGGAGCTGCCTTTCTCCGCACGGATGTTCTTCGTCGTTTCATCCTTGGAATAACGATAGTACATGCCGTTGTGTGCGATGATCGTCGTGTCGATGATGTGGTTGTCACGCTCGATGTATTTCTCCGCCTGGGTGAAGGTGCGGAAATCTCTCGTGCGTGCTGAATATATCTTGTGCTTCCGCTGCGTCTCATGCGGCTCCTGCGTGGCGGATGCCCAGAATACGAGGAAGTCATCGGTGGTTTCGTCGTAGATCGCTTCCGGCGCCCATACACAGCCTGCGCCTTCGATTCCGACCGTGACCGCCCACGGTGATGACCAACGAACAAGATCCTCTGACTCCCAGACGATGATGTCGCGGCTTCCTTCATTGACTGCGGCTCCCCATCCTTTGCCGCTGGCGATGCGAAGGTCTGTGGCGATCAGGTAGAACTTTCCATCACGAGGAGAACGAATGAGGAACGGGTCCCTGGCGCCTTTCTCTCCGATCTCGGAACGCAGCACCGGCTGGCCGCCGTTCAGATCCTTCCAATGGAGGCCATCCTCGCTGACTGCAAAATAAACCTGTTCGCCATCCGGCCCCTCTCCTGTAAAATGAGCCATCAAGTATCCATAATAGGCTTGGACCTCAAGCATGGTTCTCTCCTCCTTGGGCTGCTGTTGGATGAAATATTGTCTCATGGCGCAAACATGCTTATAGGCTGATTCTAAACATATTTAAAGAAATAATAAATGAACTATTCGCCCTTGTTACTGATCAATCGTCTTGAAACCGTTTCTCAGCCCGTCACCCACTTTCTGTACGATTTTTCGTACACTTCAGCCTCGTTTGTCGACCAGCACAGCAGTTTTGTACGATGTTTCGTACAGGTCGGCGCTAAACATCAAATAAAAAGCGGCCCCTTCAGGCCGCTTCGTAAACCGCCACGCATCAGATAATCATATCACATGCTATGGATCACGTACTCTGCTCCGGCTAAGACATCCCATTCCAAGACGCCGTCTGCTTCACGCAGATTGGCAATCTCATTGTCGCCGAACAGGATGCGAACGGAACCGTTCGTTCGGAGACGGCATACTCCCGCATAAGAGCTGCGGATTCTCGCTTCCTTCAGCCGGGCGTTGGCCCACTCGATGTCCACTTCATAGCCGCCTCTGGCGCGCAGCCCCTTAACCTGCCCTTCGCTCCACATCTCAGGCAAGGCCGGCAGCAGATGTATCGCTCCGGCATGGCTCTGCAGCAGCATCTCCGCGATGCCCGCCGTACCGCCGAAGTTACCGTCGATCTGGAACGGGGGATGGTTGTCGAACAGGTTCGGCAGCGTGGAATGCGTGAGAAGAGCGTAAACATTGGCATATGCCTTGGCTCCGTCCTCCAGTCTCGCCCAGAAATTGATGATCCAGGCGCGGCTCCAACCGGTATGCCCGCCGCCATGTGCAAGCCTGCGCTCCAGCGTGACTCTGGCTGCAGCAGCGAGCTCCGGCGTCGTGCGGACGGTGAACTGCTTGCCCGGATGAAGCCCGAACAGGTGTGAGATGTGGCGATGCCCCGGTTCCGCCTCCTCATAATCCTCGAGCCATTCGAGGATCTGGCCATGTTTGCCGATGGCGGGCTTGGGCAGACGCGCCAAGATATCCTCGAACGTGCTGCGCAGCTCATGTTCGCCTCCAACGATGTCATACGCCGCGAGACAAGCGGAGAACAGCTCATGCAGGATCTGGCTGTCCATCGCGGCGCCGATGCACAGTTGCCCCTGTTCCCCGTTCGGCAGGATATAGGTGTTCTCCGGCGATACGGAAGGATTGGTCACCAGTTTGCCGTCAGGAGTCTCCTCCAGATAATCGACGAAGAACAACGCCGCCTCCTCCATGATCGGATAGGCTCTGAGCAGAAACTCCCGATCCAGCGTAAACTCATAATGTTCCCACAGATGGAGACATAACCATGCCGCGCCCATCGGCCAATAGGATGCCGGCAGATAGATATCCTGCGGCGCGGTGTCCGCCCAGATGTCCGTGTTATGGTGGGCAGTGAAGCCTCTGGCGCCATACATCACCCGCGCGGTGTGCCGACCCGGCTCCCGCATGCGCTCGATCAGCTCAAACAGCGGCTCGTGGCACTCGGACAGGTTGCACAGCTCAGCCGGCCAATAGTTCATCTGCGCATTGATGTTGATCGTATATTTGCTGTCCCATGGCGGTTGCATCTTGTCGTTCCAGATACCTTGCAGATTCGCGGGAAGTGAGCCCGGGCGGCTGCTCGAGATCAGCAGATACCTGCCGAATTGGTAATACAAAGCAATCAGGCCATGATCATGCGCCCCTTGTTTCATCCGCGCTAGCCGTGCATCCGTCGGCAACGCTTCGGCTTCTGGATCAATCGGCAGCACGAGCGCAGAACGTTCAGACAGCGAACGAAAGTCGGCTTCATGCCGTTGTTTCAACGTCTCATACGCATGCTGCTCCCCAGCATCCAGTATGCGCATCACCTCCGCCTCCGGGTTCTCGTGCCGAAACGTTGTACCGGCAGCCAGGAGAAGCGTCAGTTCGTCGGCTCCCCGGACGATGAGATGTTCGCCGATGATCTTCGTCTCGCCACCGGAAGCCACCGCCCGGACAGCGGCCCGGAAGTCTGAACCGCCTTGCCCGCCGCAGTTGCCGCGCATGACGATCGTCCGCCCATCAGCCTTGACTAGTTCATCGACATATCTGGCCTGGCCGCGCATCAGTCTCGCTGTGACGGAGATGCTGTTCGGACGGTCGGCCGTGAAGCGGATGACCATGACCTGATCCGGGAAGCTCGTGAAGATCTCCCGCGTATATGTAACGTCGCCAGCCCTGTAACGAACGGTCGCTATGCCGCTCAACAGATCCAGTTGTCTTCTGTATGCGGTCACGCTCTCCGAACCATGCTTCACATTCAGCAGCAGATCCCCGAGCGGCATATAATGCCGCTGCGTTTCGGGGATGCCGGACAAGGCGTACTTCGCCAGTTCATGCGCCTCCTTCAGCCTGCCTTCGCGCAACATGCGGCGTATCTCGGGCAGGTATACCGCTGCATCGGGATTGTTGCGGTCCCGCGGTCCGCCGTACCATACCGTATCCTCATTCAAGCCGATCCGTTCGTCATGCGTCTTACCGAAGATCATCCCGCCCAGCCGGCCGTTGCCGATCGGCAGCGCCTCCTCCCAGACCGAGGCTTCCTTGTCGAACCAGATGATCGAAGTTGCCGGATTTGCCATGTCTGCACTCCTCCATTTCTCAACGATTCATTGGCATGCAATATAACTGCGATGGCTGCGGAGAATCTCACATGCTGCTGTATCCGTATAAATCGCTTTGCCACTCACCAACTGGGTACTTTAGTGATGTAAAAAAACTCGCTAAAGATTGTGCCAGCCTATACACTGCTCCTCAGGCGATCCCGTAGAATCTTGCGCAGTTGCCGCCCAATATGGCTTCCTGGTCTGCCGCAGGGAGCGTTTTCACATAATCGATCACGATGCCCATCACCGACGCATAATCTCCGTTGACGAGGCAAACCGGCCAATCAGAACCGATCATGAGCCGGTGAACACCGAAGGCATCAAACACAACATCCAGATAGGGCTGAAAATCCTCAGCCTGCCAATGGCCGCGTTTCGCTTCCGTCACCATGCCTGACAACTTGCAGCAGACATTGGGGTGGGCAGCGAGTTCATAGATCGCTTCTTTCCAGCCTGCGATCACCCCGCCCGCAATATCCGGTTTCGCGATATGATCGAGGACGAACGGTTGCTCCGGAAAGCGCTCGACCAGTTGGATGGCCGGTTTCAAGTGGCGCGGAAAGAGCAGCAGGTCGTAAGTAAGCCCGTAATCCTTCAACCTGGAGATGCCTTGCTGGAAGTCGGTGCGCAGCACGAACTCATCATCCGGTTCATCCTGCACGACATGCCTCACCCCTCTGAGTTTCTGATGGGCCGCATACTTCTTCAGTTGCTCGTCGATTTGGTCCGAGCACAGATCGAGCCAGCCCACAACGCCCAAGATCGATGCATGTTGCTCCGCGAGAGCGAGCAGCCATTCCGTCTCCTCCAGCGTCTGCCGAGCCTGGACGGCGATACTGCCCGCGAAACCCAGTCTCTCCAGGTGCGGTTTCAAATCGTCCGGCATAAAATCACGTTTGATCGGTTCGCAGCTATCATCCATCCAGCCATAATCCCGCTCATTGTACAACCAGTAATGTTGATGTGCATCGATGCGCATCGCTTGATCCCCCCTGTTCCTCCTGCTTAATCAATGACAGCCATCGCTTTGATGACGTTGCTAGACGGGTTCAGCCAACTCTCAAATTCATCAACCACACATTCAAACGCCGCCCTATGGGTAACAAATGCATCCGCATCAACGCCCCCATCTTCAATCATCTTCATCACGAACTCAAAATCCTCCCTCATTGCGTTGCGGCTGGCATGCAGCGTCAGTTCTTTGGCATGGTACAGCGGATCATGGAAAGCAATATCTTCGCGAACGAGACCGACGTAGACGATCGTGCCGCCGTGCGAAGCATACTGGAATGCCCGTTCCATCGATGCCTTGTTGCCTGTCGCATCGAATATGATGTCCGGCAGCTCTCCGTCGAACAGATGGCGCAGTTTCGCCTGTATGTCACCATCGCCGGTTAACACCGACTCCACGCCCGCCCATCTTCGGCAGAAATCCAGCCGATGCTCCACCATATCCATCGCCGCAACCCTTGCACCCGTGCGGACAGCCGTAAGCATGACACCGAGTCCGATTGGGCCTGCGCCGATGACGAGCACTTTGTCCTGCTGCCCGGGGTTCGCACGCCTAACCGCATGCGCACCGATGCTCAGACACTCCACGATCGCCGCCCCTTCAAACGATAGCCCGTTCGCCTGGATCAGATGGCTGACCGGCACTGAGATCCATTCCCTCATCCCGCCGTCGGTATGCACCCCCATCACCTGGATGTTCTCGCAACAATTCGTCTTCCCGCGCCGGCAAGGCTGGCACTTGCCACAGTGCAGATATGGAATGATGCAGACCTTATCACCGATGCGAAGTCCGCTTTCCTCTTCAACGATCTCCTCGATCACGCCGGACAGCTCATGGCCGAGGATGCGCGGGTAGGTGAAGTAGGGCTGCCGCCCGCGATAAGCATGGAGATCGGTGCCGCAGATGCCGATTCTCTTCACTCTGACCATCGCATGCCCCTCCTGCAGCACAGGCTTCTCCTGTTCAATTAGCGTTAGCACACCAGGATTGTCACATCGAATCGCTTTCATCTCTGATTCTCCTCTCTTCCGCTTGGCCAGGTTTTATTCCTGATCGGCTTCAGGATCTCCTGAACCTCCCGAAGAAGCTCTTCATCGATCGGCTCTTCGATCCATCGCACATTGTTGCGGATGTTCGATGGATTAGCGGTGCCGGTAAGCGTCGTCGGAATCCGCTCGTCGCTGACCGAGAACTGCAGGGCGAGCTTAGCAATATCCGTACCGCGTTCGGCGCAGTAACGGGCGGCAAGCGCACACCTCTCCCGGATATCCGCAGGCGCCGGGTGCCATTCGGGCGCGCCGCGTTTGCTCAGCAGACCCATCGAGAGCGGAGAAGCGTTGATCACGCCGGTTCCTTTCTCCGCGAAATACGGCAGCAACTGCGTCAGCGTCGTATCGTTCAAGGAGAAATGACAATAGCTGATGACCGTATCCACCTGGATCTGATCCAGCACCTTCGGATAGATCGCCAGCGGCAGTCCCGTGATCCCGTGGAAGCGAATCTTGCCCTGCTCCTTCAGGCGATGCAGCGCAGGTATACTCTCCTCAACGATCTGCCTCAGATCGCCAAATTCGATATCATGCAGATGCAGAATATCGATGTAATCGACGTTCAGCCGCCGCATGCTCTCTTCAACGCTGCGCACGATGCGCTCTGCTGAGAAATCAAACTCATCCGCACCATATCGCCCCGCCTTGGTTGACAGGAGATATCGGTCCCGCGGCACGGTTCTCAGCGCTTTGCCAAGCACCGTCTCCGCTCTCGTCAAGCCATAGTACGGCGATACGTCGATCAGATTGATCCCGAGGTCCAGCGCCTCGTATACCGTCCGTATGCCCTCTGACTCGTCGATCTTGCGGAACACAGAACCCAAGGGAGAAGCGCCATAGCTGAGGATGGAGACATTCAATCCGGTGTTGCCCAATTGGCGATATTTCATCAACCATTCCTCCTCGTTCGAAACTTATGAAACTTAGTTAAGTAAGGGGGGGATATATTGATAGCGCTATCATATTGAAATTTGAGCCCTCGAAGGGGGGAAACAAAGCCGAATCGATGACATTGCACACTGCAAATGGAGCCAACCACAGCTCGATCTCACCATCGATTGGCTATGCCAACGTCCGACACCACTTCAGGCCGTATCCCCTGACGATATTCCGAACCTCCCCCGATTCCTCCATCACAATCTGACACCGCAGATCTGCTTCGCCTCTGTGTGATACCTCCGTAATCCGATACCTTCACAGAACTGCTCCGCCTCAATCCGACTCCGCAGATCTGCCTTTCACTTCAAGCCGTATACTGTGACATTCTGATGCCACCACCAATCTGCTGCGCCTCAGATCGCCTCCGCATCGCCGCCGGCATCGAACAACCGCTGCAGCAGGTACGTGGCCGCACCGATCGCAGCCGCATTCTCGCCAAGATCAGACACCACGATGCGCGTATTGCGTCCGGCATACTTCATCTGGAACCGCTTCACCACCTGGCGAATCTCCTCGATAAACGGCTCGCCGGCGCGGGACAAACCGCCCTCCAGGATGATCACCTCCGGGTCCAACAACGTGATCACGTTGGCCAACGCGGTTCCGATATACTCTGCCGTATCCTGGATGATCTCCATCGCCAGCGGGTCGTGCTGCGAAGCAGCCAGGAACACGTCCTTCGCCTCCAGCTCCGCATCAGCCCCCGCCGGGGCGATCGAGGATGCGCGTCCTTCCGCCATCTCACGCTTCGCGCGCTTGGCGATCGCATTGCCCGCGGCCAGCGACTCCAGACAGCCTCTTCGGCCGCATGCGCAGACCGGGCCATCGCCGTCCACCGTCATATGGCCAAGTTCGCCGGATGTTCCCGACCCGCCGTTGAAGATACGGCCATCGAGATAGAGGGCCGCGCCGATCCCATAGCCGAGATTGACACAGATGAAGCTGTTCACGTCCCCCCTGCCGTGGCCGAACCATCGCTCGCCCATCGCCATCGTCCGCGTCACATTGTGGATCTGGATCGGCAGATGAAATCTGGCCCGCAGTCGGCCGATCAGATCCACCTGCTCCCAATGGAAATCCGGCGAGAATAGCACAATCCCATCCTCCAGCAGACCAGGCATGCCGACTCCGATACCCAACAACTGCTGTCCAGATGCTTGAGGCATCGCCATGACCCTCTCAATCGACTGGATGATGCGTCCAATCACCTGCTCGCTCGGGTCGCTGACAATCGTTGGCGTCGTATATTGGCCAAGGATGTTCCCAGCCAGATCCATGAGCACGCAGTTGATATTCGTCGTTCCGACATCGACGCCGATTATCGCATAACAGTCAGAGGCGAACTCCAGAAGCTGCGGCGGCTTGCCTCCGCTGCTCATCCCTTTGCCGATATCGCGGACGAGCCCGTACCCTGCCAGCTCATCCGTGATCTTGATGACCGTTGGAATGCTGAGTCCCGTGAGCCTAGCAATTTCCGCCTTATAGATCGGGCCGCGCTCGCGTATGATCTCAAGCACGGTTTTTTTATTCATCGTATGTATCAGGGATTTGTCTACTTTCATTTCGAATCCGTTGCTCCATGAGTAACTTATGTAACCTTCTTAAGTAAGTATAAAGAGGAGGGCAAAGACCAGTCAAGTAGCATAAGCGCTATCGCACATACTCACTTCTTTGTCCCCAGGATGCGTTCATTCGACCAATCCGCAGCAACGATGACGCCTTTCTTCAACATGGGATTCGCATCGTCTATCTGTTATTTGTCACTGCGAAATACCTGCTCACTCCGCACATATTCCACATCGCCGACACCAACTCTGACATTCGCCACCCTGGCTGCGACGAAGAAAAAGTCTGACAGGCGGTTGATATAGACCCTCACTTCCCCGTTGATCACCTGTTCGCGCGCCAGCGTCACAATCGTCCGTTCCGCCCTCCTGCACACCGTACGGCAGACGTGCAGGACGGCCGAAGCCGGTGTGCCGCCCGGCAGAATGAAGCGGCGAAGCGCCGGACACTCGGTATCATACCGGTCGATCCATTGTTCGAGGCGTTCTGTCATCCCGGCGTGAACCCGGTATGGGCGAATGTCCTGCTTCGCCAGCGCCAGATCCGCGCCGCAGTCGAACAGCTCATGCTGAATCTCAAGGAGATCTGCCCTCAGATCCGCGAACACCGCCTCATCCAGCAGGCTGATCGCCTGGCCGACGAAGCTGTTCAGTTCATCCACGGTACCGTAGGCCTCCACCCGGATGTCATCCTTTGACACTCGCGCTCCGATCACGGATGTCTGTCCTTGGTCACCCGCTTTGGTATAGATTTTCATCTCGCACCCTCCGTTCGCTTCAATCTCCATACTGGCTCCACGCTGCCCTGCAGCAGGATCTGCGGCACTCCATGCACCGGATGGGTGACGATGGACGGCCGGACGCCGTAGACTTGCTCCAGCAGCTCGGCGTTCATCACTTCACCGGGAGTCCCCGTTTGGATCACACTTCCGCGGTGCAGGACCATGATGCGATCACAATACAGTGCTGCCAGGTTCAAATCATGCAGCACCGCGACCACCGTCATCCCCTCTCTCCGCTGCCACTCACGGATATACTCCATCATCTGCTGCTGATACCCGATGTCCAGGTAAGTCGTCGGCTCATCCAGCATCAGCAGTTCGGGCTGCTGAGCCGCCGCTTTCGCCAGCGCCACCCGCTGCCGCTCGCCTCCGGAGAGCCGCTCGATGGGTCTTGCCGCGAGCTCCTGTAGATCCAGTTCTGCCAGAATCCCGTTGATGATCGGCTCCACATCCGCCTGTTCATCGCCGAGCCAGTTCTGATACGGATACCGCCCCATCTCGACCACTTCGCGCACTGTGAAGCCGATCGGCGGCAATGCCTCCTGCTGGAGGACGGCGATCGAACGGGCAAGCTGCTTCTTCGAATACGCCGACATCAATGAACTGCGGAAGGTGATTCTCCCGGCATCCGGCGTATCTGCGCCGGAGAGCAGCTTGATGAGCGTGGACTTGCCGCTTCCGTTGGGTCCGATGATACCGAAGCATTCCCCCTGACGAAGCGTGAGACTGACTTCATTCAGCACGAGCTGTTTGCCCAGCGTCTTGCTGACCCTCTCTGCTGCCAGAATAGGCTGGCTCTGCTGCAGCCGTTCGTTCATCCTGCTTCCTCCCCCTTTCGCTTATGCCGAATCAGCAGCCATGCGAAGAATGGCGCACCGATAAAAGCGGTGACGACCCCGAGCGGCAGCTCGGTCGGACTAAGCATGACGCGGGCGATCGTATCCGCCCACAGCACATAGATCCCGCCGTATATCGCAGACAGCGGCAACACCAGGCGGTAATCCGGTCCGACGAGCAGCCGCATCAGATGCGGCGTCACCAGCCCAACGAACCCGATCGTCCCGGACACCGACACGGCCGCGGCGCTGATCAGAGTGCCGATGATGAGCACGGTCTTCTTCGTCCGATCCACATTGACCCCCAGATGCATGGCCTGACGCTCGCCGAGCGAGAATAGATTCAACGTCCGGGCGAGGGCGAGCATCACGATCCCGCCGACCAAGACGTAAGGTGCCAGCAGGATGACATACGGCCAGCCTCTCAGTTGCAGGCTGCCCATCAGCCAGAAGACGATTCCGTTCATCAGCGAATCTGACAAGGCGATGAGCAGGGATACGATCGCTCCGAAGAACGCCTGTACGACAACCCCGGCCAGGATCATCGTCTCAGTGCGGAACTTGCCGTTGATGGAAGCCAGACGCATGACGATGAACAAAGAGATCAGTCCCGTGCAGAATGCGGCGATCGGGATCGTCCAACTGCTGAGCAGGATATATTGCATGCCGAAGGTGATCATGAACGCTGCGCCGAGCGAAGAACCCGACGCCACACCAAGCGTATAGGAGTCGGCCAGGGGATTGCGCAGTACGCCCTGGAAACCTGCGCCGGCGATCGACAGCGCGGCTCCGACGAGCACGGCCAACACGACGCGCGGAAATCTCACCTGCATGACGATCTGCTTGTAGGATGATGTGCCGGTATCATCGCCTGCGCCGGTCAGCCAATCGGTCATCGAATGCCAGATGACCGACCATACATCACGGATCGGGATATGGGCGGATCCCATCGACAGGCTGATGATGATCGACAGAAGGAGGAGTGCAAGACCGGCTCCTCCCCATAACAACAGCTTCTTCTTCATGTGGTTTACTCGTTGAACAGTTCAGGATAGATGCCCTTAGCCGCCTGCATCAGTGCATCCGTAATTCTTGGACCATATCGGCTGATGATGTCTGCATCGATGCCAACAAGAGCACCATTCTTAATCGCCGTGATCTCCGAGAAGCCCGGACGGCTCTTGATCGTCTCGATCAGCGGGTTACCCGTTTCATAATCGGTCACTTCCGCATAGATGATGACGTCCGGATCGGCTTCGATGACCACTTCTGCACTGATCTGCGCCCATTTGTCCAGATCGGCAGCGATGTTGACTCCTCCGGAGAGCGTGATGATCTCGTCCAGGAACGAGCCTTTGCCCGCTGTCCAGAGCGGGTCGTACTCCACATAAACCTTTTTCTTCTGGTCTTCGTTCAGGCCGCTGACCTTGTCAATCACATATTGCTTGTCGGCACGCATCTTCTCTGCGACCTTTTGCGCCGCTTGTTGTGCATCTGTGATGAGGCCGATCGCCAGGATCGATTCGATCACCTCGTCGATGTTCTCCGGCTCCGTGGCAAACACCCGCACGCCCAGATCACGCAACCCTTGAATCGTTGATCCGTTCAATGACACCCCGGCGATCACCAGATCCGGCTCAACCGCAAGAAGAGCCTCGACATTCCCCTGGATGTTGCCTACCTTCGGCTTCGTCAACGCTTCTTCCGGATAGTTGTCGTATTCGGACACGCCAACGACCCGATCACCAAGCCCAAGCGCGAACAGGATCTCCGTTTGGTGCGGCGCGATCGATACGATGCGCTGCGGCGCCTCCTCGAAGGTCATCTCCTCGCCCGATGCATCTGTGATCGTCAGCGGATATTGCGTCTGCACATTCACGATGTCTCCAGACGCATCCTCCGATTGTGCCGATTCATCTGCCCCCGTTTCTTGCCCAACCGGTGCAGCCTGACCGTTGTCCGGCGTGCTGCCCGCATCCGACTTCGCATCCCCTGTACCGCAAGCAGCCAGAGTGAGTGCCATGACCAATGCTAACAAACCTGCCAACCATCTCTTCATGATCGTTTCTCTCCTCCTGGTATGAAAGATTCTCTGAATGCCCGCCAGCGCTCGAAACATTCCCATGCTCACTGCGAAGAATCCATTGCTTCGGCCAATTCTTTCCGGCTCCAAGCTGACGCTTGATTACACCGTCATCCTGGCTCACCGATGGACCCGGCAGACGCCCATTCAGCTGTGGATATCCCGGCTTGCGCCAGGCCCTTCAGGACTTAAGCGGGAAGCCATATACGAAAAAACCTCCAATCCTTGCCGGATTGGAGGTTCAGCATTCAGGCACGTTGCGATTGCATAATGTCATGACCCGATCAGCCGTATCCTTTTCCGCGAAGGATGAGCGAGCTAAGTCTTCAGGCAGGTCTCCTGACTTGCGGGTATCGACCGTTCCGCCTTCCCATCCCTGCAGGACAGTGGCATCGATGGAACAGGTCACCCGCTTCACAGTGGCGCGACCGTGCCGGATTCTCACCGGCTTCCCTTTTAACTCCTGCGTCAATGCGTCGTTAAACGGCGGCATATTCTTCGCAGAAGCACCTGAGACTGGTAATGTTATTCAATTGAAGCAAGCTAGCATTCTTGTAAGAGATTATACGCTATTATACCGCTGGAAGCAATATAAACCGTCAGCGCCTCAAACGCATGATTTCTCACGTTATTAGCCAGGTGTCATTCGGTTTGGTCTTGGATGAAGATCGAGTCCTATCCAACGGACATCAGAGACGCCGATTGGGTGTTATCTATGAGAATCCAGCGTTTGGCCCCCCGATCAAGTCCGCTGTGTCACTAGAAATCTGCCGCATCTCATACCCGCACATAACGTCACCCTTATCCGATTGAGCGGGCGTCTCATAGGAAAAGCCGGTCTGGCAACCGGAGGAGTCATGTCTCCGGCAACCTGATCGGCTTGATGGCCTGTCAGTATCTCCACGCGACCCGGCGGGGATAACCGCTCTGCACCGAGTTGGCCACCTTGACCATCTCATCAGGCGGGAAGACGGATTCCAGCTTCTTCGGAACGACAAGCATATATTGCCAGCCCCATCTGTCGAACGTGAGCACAAGGTAGCCTTCCTCCGGCGTCAGGCTGAGCAGCGCAGGCGTGCCGTCGTTCAGCGCATAGGTTCGCACGACCCTCGATTCCGGCACCTTAATGCCATATTTGCTCGGACGCATCAGGATCATATAACGGTAATCCGGCCGCGTTTCATGCAGATAGTTGATCTCGAGGTAGTCGCGATCGTTATAATGCGTGCTGCAGATAGCGAGTTGATGGGTAAACCCCACTGGCGGCGTATAGAAGGGCAGATAGATCTTCTGCATATACCGCATCTCACAGTCCCGTATGGCATCCGGCACCGATTTGAATCCCAGCTCGAGATAGGGCTGCTCGAAGGCTCGGCGTTCATGTTCGAATACGGTCCGTTCGCCTTCATCCGGGTGCAAACGGCCGCCATCTTCGGTCGTTCCCCTGTCGTTTGCTTCGCGCTGTCTCCCAGTCGGTGGATTCTCATCGTCTGCAGCTCCGGTGTCCGGCCGAGCCGATGGCTCTTGAACGACTGTTGCCTGTTCTGATGGTGAACTGGATTCATCGGACCCTGTACGGTCCGAAGCGTGAAGCTCATCGGTTGCAGTGGTCCGGTTTGACGAACCACTAGCCTCGTCGAGCGCCATGATCCGATCCGATGGCATCCGGAACTCATCAGTTGTCGTACTCCCGTTCGAATGTGTCCGGTTCTTGTCTGCTGTGATCTCGCTTCTTTGCTCACGCTCCGCCTTGTCTACAACGAGGATCAGTCCGGCGAAGATGAATAATCCGACGAAATACAGCACCAAAAGTTTCTGCATACAAAAAACACCTTTCCAAGCTTTTGCCATCTAGGGTTTCCAAAAGCCTGGAAAAGTATCATCAAAACCATCTTTGGTGCAAAACAACCAATTGACTCATCGCAAGAGGCGGATAGAATCAGAGGTTAATTGGATTGCATCCAATTCATCTTGGTCCAGATCGATCATCCCGATGGGATGTTTTCCAATTAGCCCATGACAGCGCGGCGAACGGCATGACCAATGACCAGCTATCTCTCATGCCGTTCACCACACCTTAGAGTTGGAAGTTCACCAGCGTCCTGTAGCTTATGGCTGGGAAGGCTTGTTCTTCACGTATTTGCTAGCCTTCTGCAAGACCTCTTCTTCCGTCTCGCCCGTAATATATCGGCCGTTAATGTAGATGAAAGCGTATCGCTCGCACGGTCCGCAATAAGACTTGCAGCCCACACGAATGCGGGAATCAGGAGCCATCTTCTCAAGTTTCGGCAGCAACCTGTTCACATTGATATGCTTGCATTTATTGCAGATGCGTATGTCATTGGCCGGTTTGGGGCGTTTCTCCACATTCATCAATACTCACCATGATAGCCCTTGGAAGGATTCGTGATCACGTAACCTTCCTCTGGGAAATAGAGATAATCGATCTTCACGCCATCGAGGAACGGCTCGTCCTTCTGCAGGATGACATCGATCCCTTTGTCGGTTGTCACAACCTCGTCCTGCTCGGTTGGCGTATCCAGCTTTAATCCGTAATGGGCATGATCGCCGTGCATATGGGTGATATAGACGCGGAACTTGAGTTCCTTGTTCTCCTCTTTTTCCAGCTCTCTTAACAACACCTTGGCCGCATTGCGGGTGATTTTGCACTTCATGGTAATCCACTCCTGTTCGGTTCAAATCGGTAGCTGCCAAGTATAAACAGCCATACGGTTCTTCTTCATCCATATCATTATAGCTTGTTTGGCGCAGATAATCGAGCGCACGCGGTCAAGCATGTTGGGCGGATCATTCGGCACATGTGCCAAGCAAGTTCCAAGCACTTAAGACGAAGTGTACGAAGAATCGTACAAACTCGCTTCGGAAGCCGGTGATCTCAGCCATCGTTCCTTGCTTCAGACGAGGGGCGGAGTCTGCCAAACGACGGTGCTGACCTCGATCTCCGCATCCAGCCATTCGCGCGCGATCTTCCTGAACAGCCCCGCATCGCCGCTGCAGAAAAATTGGTGCACGGGCATCCCCCTGGCTGATGCGAGCTGCCCTTTATGATACAACAAGGTGCTGATCTCCCGTGCTGTCTCCTCTGCAGAGCTGATGAGCTCCACCTCTGGTCCCAGAAACGCAGAGATCTTCTCCGCGATAAATGGATAATGGGTGCAACCAAGAATCATGCAATCGATGTTCGAGTGCCTGAATTCCCAAAGTTCGTCCGCTACGACCGCATCGCAATCCGGCGAGTGATACAGACCCTGCTCAACCAACGGCGCTAAACTTGGGCATGCCTTGCTGTACACCTCAAGATGCGGCGCAATTCGCTTCAACGCTTGCTCATAAGCTCCGCTCCTGATCGTTCCTTCCGTGCCGATTACGCCGATCTGCCCGTTCTTGCTACGTTTGATCGCGGCACGTGCACCTGGCTGGATGACGCCAACAACCGGCACATCCGTCATGCCTCGTATGTCTTCAAGCGCAACGGCGGTCGCCGTGTTGCATGCGATAACGATCATCTTCGGGTCAAACTGCAGCAGATACTCCACGATCTGTCTAGTGAACATCCGAACTTCGTGTGCTGGACGCGGTCCGTATGGCGCCCTGAGCGTATCGCCATAGTAGATGATCCTCTCCAGCGGCAGTTGCCGCATCACTTCTTTCACCACTGTCAGTCCGCCTACACCTGAATCCAGGATTGCTATTGGCTTTTCCAAAGAAGCATCGCTTCCTTCATTGAATTTTTTCATGTATTCGACAATGTACCATATGAAGATCTCCAGCCAATGGTTACCTGTACCGATGTCTCAGAGATCGAAGCGGGCGAATAGAAAAGCCGGCACGACCATACTAAGGTCGTCCCGACTGGGAAGCTCTTAACCGAGCTCGCGCTGCAAATATAGCTCGATGCTGTCCGCAAAGCTTAGCAACAGTTTGGCCATCTTCGGTCCCCAGGTTGCTAGCAGGCTTTCATCGACTTCATCATAGCGCTGCACGAGCAGCCGACGAAGCTTCACGAGTTCGAACAACTCCGCGCCTGTGCTGCGGCCGAACACTTCTTCTCCCTGCAGCACTTCGATGATGTCCTCATAGCTGCTGGCGTCACGCATCACGAATCCATCGATCATCAGGCTGCCGATGTCCGTAACAGCTTCAATCGCCAGATGCAGCACTCTCTCCCGAGCGAGGCGCAACACCAGAGGCCCCAGGTTTCCCGCATCCTGCTCCACCGTGTCTGCTGCCTTGATCAAGAAGGTCTTGATATATGTCAGACGTTGCTCAATTTGCTCACGATCTACGAAGTACACGTCCAGGTCCTCCCGCTATTTGCGATTTCTTCTGGCTTTGCGCTTAAGCCAGACCGTGGCGACCACGAACGTGAGAAAGATGATCACCACGACCAGGATATATTCAGAAATACTGTGGTCCATCTGTATGTCCTCCGATTGATCCTGATCAGGATTCGTAATCGACAGCCAGGGAAATATCCTTAACCGTCGCGATGTATTTCAGCACTTCTTGGTGTACCGGATGATCATTGTACGCGCGCAGATCCTCCAGCGAGTCAAACTTGGCGACCAGCGCCAGATCATAGGAACGCTCCGAACGCATCACGTCAATGCCGACTTCCAGCGATCTGAGCTGCGGAATCTTGCCGTCCATCGCTGCCAGGACATCCCGCGTCCGCTGGATGTTCTCCGGGGAACGATCCTTCAACTTGAAGAAAACAATATGCGTGATCATATTGGATCAATAACTCCTTCGTTTAGGTAACTGTCAAGATCCCATCAATTGTATCATATTTTGTACAGCATGCATACTGAGGCGAGCCTGACGCTTGTTCACGCAAGGAACTCCTGCTACCTGCGCGCCAACTTATTGAAGTGGTCATGCAGCGGAGCGCGCAATTCGAGATACGCTTCGAGATACGGGGCGTACAGCTTACCGACCTCTGGATTCGGCGTCACGGTGCGAATCGATAGCTGCGGCGAGATGTGCTTCCATGCATCCTGTTCGTCACGGTAGGCCCCGCTTCCTACGCCGGCCAGCAGCGCTGCACCTAGCATCGTCGCCTCCTCGACACTCGGGATGTAGAACGTGCATCCTGTCACGTCCGCCTTGATCTGCATCAGCACCTGGTTGCGCGTCCCGCCGCCCACGGCCGTGATCGCGTCGATCGCTTGCCCTGATGCTTGTTCAGCAGCGCGGCGAATCGCCGCAAACTCATATACCGTGCCTTCCAGCACAGCGCGCATCATGTCCGCCCGCGTGTGATTCACGCTGATGCCGACAAACGACGACAGCATGTTCGGATTCGGCTTGGGCGCACCGCTGCCCGACAGATACGGGAAGTACAAGATGCCCGTCGGCCGGTGCTCCGTTTCCGCCAGCATGCGGTTCATCTCATCATAAGGAATCGGCGGGTCCTGGATCACCTTGCGCATCCACTCCACGGAACCGCCGGAGGAGGAGATGCCGCCCATCCAGAAGTACCTGCCCGGCAACACATGCTTGCCGTGCGACATGCCCGTCTTGAACTCCGCTTCGCCAAGCGTTCGCTCCGGCAGCACGCCAACCAGCGTCTCCGCCGTTCCCATCGAGTCGAACACGTGTCCGGGCTGAAGCGCGCCGACCGCCACGCTGGCACACAGATGGTCATGACCGCAGACGGCGACCGGCAAGCCTGCCGGAATACCGCACTTCTGAGCCGCCTCAGCCTGCACGGTGCCGCCGGCTTGTCCGGCAGGCAACACGGTTGGGAAAGACACGCTGCCAAGCCCGTACTTCTCCAAGAATAGCTCGTCCCAACTTAATGTGCGGAGATCGTACGCGTAGGTTCTCGCCGCAAGCGAGGCATCGGTGAACCGTTCGCCGGTGAGACGGAAGGCGATGTAATCCGACACCGATAACCAACAGGCATTGTTCAGCAGTGAAGCGTCCTGATCCTTCAGCCACATCAGCTTCAGCATGCCGTATTTGAAACTGGGATTCAGCCCCGAACGGGAGAAACGCTCGAGCGGATCTTCCTGTGCCTTGAGTCGTTCGAGCTGCGGCAGGGAGCGCTTGTCGAACCAGGGGATGACATGCGACTTGGCCTTGCCAGTGTCCAGATCGACGATCAATCCCGCCTCTGCCATGCTGGTGATGCCGATGCAGCGCACGCCGTCTCCCGCTTCAGCAGCCGCTTCGCCAAGCACCGCTGCGGCCGTCTCCCACATCCATTCCGGATCGTAATGCGGCAAGCCGCCATCCGTATATTGCGTGATCGTCGGACGGCTCGCCACTTTCAGGAGCCGCCCGTTCGTGTCGAAAAGACCAGCCTTGATATTCGTCGTCCCTACATCCAATCCGATGAGCAACTTGATCATTCCTCTGCTATAACATTTTCCACTATTTTAACATGATCTCCCTGAAAGAAAAACTCGTTTGTCCAGTGTTCGGCAAACCATGGCAGGCCGCATGTCGCATAACACGTCGCGAGGCTGATCTGGATACCGGAAAACACAGGCGGAAACTCAAGCCTCGATGCGCGCCTCTGTCGCATCGCAATCTGGAACAGAAGCCGCACCGCTCTGGGACAGCTTCGTCAGATAATAGCATTCTTCCCTGGCCATATGATCAGCCATCAGCGGCATCAGCGTCGCCAAGAGCACATTCGTCAGCTTCATCTGTTCCAGATCATGTATGAACTGCCTGAACAGGCCAAGCTCGATCTCCACCTGTTCGTTGAATCGGCGCAAGGCAGGGAAGTCATCCAGTTGCGTGCGCAGGTATCCGGCTATCTCAACCGCTTTCACATAGAAATGCGTAAAGGTCGTCTCGAAGTGTCTGGATCTCTCCCTGAGAAGCACCTCCACCTGGTCAAGATTCGCGCCGATCGCCGAAGCGTGACCGGATGCATCCGGCAGCCAGAGCAGGTGATGATGGACGGCGTCGAAGATCGGAATGCGCTCGGCTTGCAGGAAAGAAAGAACGCGGATGTATTCGTCGAGCTCATTGACCATGTGGTTGATGAAGGTCGGAGTGAGATGGATGGCAAGCTGACCGCTGAGATGCTTCCTGAGCAGGTGCAGTTTAAAATTCCTCAGCTCCAATGTATGTCGGTAGACCATCGAACCCAGATCGAGCAGCGCCGATCGTCCAAGCGGTTCCCTGGCTACCTGCAGCAGTTGATCATAAACCTGCACGAAAGTGCTGGCACGTTGTATATCCTCCGCTTCCGCGGGCGCCAGCGAATCTCGAATGAATCTCGCATGGTCGCCAAGCACCTGAAGCCAGAAGCGATGCTCATAGAGCGCAGCCTGTTCGAAGCTCATCTGTACTGAATTCCTCCCGGGTCCATAATATACACCAATGCCATTGTATGAGCATGCGCCCAGAAAAGTGCCTGCAACATTCATGTTGGCCCGTTATGGAAGAAAAAACAGAGAGACAGTCTGGCTGAATGCCGGACTGCCTCTCTCCCGCATACTACTTTTTTTTATTAATAGAAGATCGTGCGGCTGACAATAACGAGCAAAATAAACAGCACGAGAATCGTACCCGTTGACGTCCAGAATCCACCATAACCGCCAGCGCTTCCTGCGTAACCCATTCAGCTTCACCTCCCGATAAAGCGTTGATACAGTATATCAACGCCTCTCTCGAACGGTGTGGTCAAACGCACAGATTATGCGAAATTGGACATCTGCCGGGGTACGCCCGAAGCGCTCCGCAATATGCCGCGGATTCACCAGCCAAACAGCACGGTCAGAGCTTCATCTTCTCCGCGGTTGTCAGGCGCCGTCCCGATACGTCAAACTGCACCTTGCCGTCTACCAGACCGATGATGCGCGTCGCGTACTGCTCCGCCCACTCGACCTGCGGAATCGTGAAGAACACCGTCGCTTTATGCTTGTCGCACATGTAACGGAGATCCTTCAACACCAGTTGCGCAGACTGCGGATCAAGTCCGATGACCGGCTCGTCGGCAACGATGATCTCCGCCCCCTGGATGAGCGCCTTCGCCACGGCGACGCGCTGCTTCTCCCCGCCGCTCAGCGTGCCGACCTTGCGATGGGCCAGGTCAAGCAGCCCAACGTTCTGCAGATAGTCCATCGCTGTCATATATTCCAGCTTCGTTCGTGCTCCGATCACCTTGCGCCAGGTCGGCAAGAGTCCTGTGAGCACATTCTTAAGCGCAGTGCGGTTCGGATTCAGGCTGATCTCCTTAGGCGGCAGATAGGCGCATACGCTCTTGTAGCGCTGCTGCGCCAGCCATCCTTGCTTCATCAGATCGTTGTCATCATAGATGAACTCGCCGCCGTCCCATTTCTCCTTCAGCGCGATGCACTTGAGCAGGACGCTCTTACCGCTGCCGCTCGGACCGAGGATTGCCACCATCTCGCCCTGCCCGGCAGCCAGATTCACGCCATCCAGCACGAGGTGATCGCCGTATTTTTTCTTCAGATTGCGTATAATCATGAGTTCAACTCCACCTACTGTCAGGATAAGTTGTATACGATTACATGGATGCTATCTCATATATTGTAACTCTATCACCCGAATGAACACAACTGAGCTGATGCATGAAAATGACCGAGTTCCCCTGACCGCAAGTTACATAAACCTGCTCAAGCGTTCATATGCCTGGAATGATCCATCTCCCCGAGCATGTTATTCATTCTCGTAGCTCTGTTCGATCTCCCGCAGCTTCTTCAGCCACGCTTCCTTCTTGATCCACTCTTCCGTAGCCTCAATCAGCGACTTGCCTTCTTCGCGCAGATCATCCATGTAGAGATCAGCCTTCACCGCACCGTTCATCAACACGATGGCCCGGTCGATGACATGCTCGATCTCGTCGATATGATGCGTGGACAGGATGATCACCCCGTCTTCCTCCATCTCAGTCACCATGGCCTTGAGGAACTCGCGGCGCGAGAACGGGTCCTTGCCGAGGAACGGTTCATCCATCACGATGTGCTTCGTCCGCTTAGCGAAGCCGGCACAGATCTCGAGCTTCGATCTCTGCCCCCGGGAGAACGTCCGGATCTTCTCATTCGGCAGCAGGTCGAAAGCTTCCAGCATCCTGATGTAGAAGTCCATATCGAACTTCGGATAATAGTCCGCAAGAAATTGACCATACTCCAGCGGCGTCAGATCACGGCGGAAGCTCCCCTCCTCCGTGATATACGCGATGTCTGCGTAGCTCTCCGCGACCGGTCGCCCATCGATCCTTACGCTGCCCTGCTCAATCTCTCCCAGCCCGGCGATCGCCTTCAAGAAGCTCGTCTTGCCGCTGCCGTTGGCGCCGATCACACCGACGATCTCGCCATCATGGAACGTGAGCTGATCGACATACATACGAAACGGCGAGGTGCGGTATTTCTTCCACAATCTCGTGATCTCGATCATCGTACTCCACCTCTCCTTAACGTTCTCGCCCGAGTTAGCGCACATCTGTCAGCCATCTCGCCCGATCCTCTCGATGCTTAGGCGTTCAAACTCTCGATAGATATTCGGACTGTATCTGGTGTCGAGCTGGCGGTTTCTCGTATAGATGTAGTCATCGTTCTGATCGGTGAGCAGCTCGCCGCGGTAGGCCAGCTCGCCGCTTTCGAACACATAGATCATGAATCGAATCGAAGAGACGAAGTAATTTGGATAAGGGCTGTTATCCTCTTCCGCCGCCCGTAAGGTCATCGCCACAACCAGCTTGTCGCCGGTATGGGTCACAGCCGCTCGGCTGATCCAGGATTCCCAGGAACCGTCCTCGAACACCGGACGCACCTCTTCGATCAGGCGAAGTCCATCCGACAGGTCGAAGCTCAAGATCGTAAATGAGGACTTCCCCTCTGTAAGCTGTTCCGCATGTCTCGGGAAGACCAGGCTGACCGTCTGGCCATCCGGATCGGTCGAGACCATATAGGAGGTCGAATGGCCCGATGTCTGGAACCCAGGAACCACGGCCTCTCCCAGCATCTGTCCCGTTTCGCTGTCATAGCTTCTGACGATGAGTCTCTCGCCATCCTCTGACATGATCAGCAAGAGCCGATCTCCGGCTGCTTCCAGCCCGAGCACTTCCAGACCTCGCGACTGCTCGGCGTTATTGCCGCGCATATCCAGCTCAACAAGCTTCTCGGCTGTCGGCATCTCCGATTCATAATTCAACCTGTAGATTACATTGATGCCCCGATAATAGAAGGACGTTGGCGTGACATAGTACATCCGGCCGCCGCTGCTTGCCAGCCCATATTCAACGAGGTTGCCATACCTGGCGTTTCCTCTCTGGTCGGTTGCGGCATAGTACCCTTCGATCATCACCGACTTGGTATGATCAGGATCGCTGACGGATTGTCTCTCGATCAACGTCCGGTCATTAAAATTCCAAACTTTATAGATGTAATCATCGATGATCCGGTAGGACAACGCCATATATCTCGGATCTTCCTGATAGATCTCGAACAGCTCTGTCTTATGTGATACTCCGTCAGTTGCTACGCTGAAGCTCGTGCTGTGATAAGCATCGCGAAGCTCACCCCGGATCATGATCCCCTCCAGCGCGCGCCGATCTCCTTCAAGGTCGACCAGTTCCCACTTCGAATCATCTCTGGCCGCATGCAGATCAACCGCAGCAAACAAGAACACGCATCCGATAACGAGGATCATCGGCAACAGTGTATGCCGCTTGAGCCAACGAATCAACCTGGATCGCTTCATCCCGTCTCCTCCTTTTCCTCATTGTGATGCCGTGTCAGGCAATTGCTCCGCGGCGGATGAGATATAAGCTGTGCCACACATAATACACGGTCAACAGTAGCAGGAATACACAGTCTGTGATCAGCCGCCCTAGCGAAAGTTGATGCATATCCGGCTGCATCAAGGTCCTGAGCAGATCAAACAACCCGCATGCCGCTGCTGCGCTGAACACATAGCCGATTCGGCGCTTCGCCCGCTCGCACAGGATCGTATAATAGACACCTGTAGCCAGTACAAGCAGGATGCTCAGCATGCTGAGCGCACCCGGCCACCCGAGGGGCATGATCAACCGCAGAAACGACGAGCGGATGAAGGCGAGGAACATCCCGTTATTCATCAGATAACGCCCCTCCTCATAGCCGGAGATATGTCCGGCATAGATCGCATAGCTCGCCTCCACACTGATCACCTGCACCGCTGTAACGACGAGCAAGCACAGGATACAGGCGATGATCCTGCTCACATAGATCCATTCCCTCCGGACCGGCAATGTCATATACGTATAGATCGCCTTGTTCCCCCAGTAGTCGGCATAGACCGTGTAGATGAAGAAACCAAGCACCGCCGCAACCGCAAGCACGAACACCCAGACGCTGCCGGAGATCAGGTACAGATCCTCGAATCGCCGGTGAACCGAATACGCATAGTAGTCCTTCACTTCGGCCCGCGTCAAGAACAGCGTCAGGACGAACATCGCCGTGCAAACGAACGTCAGTACAACTAGCCATCTCGCCAGTTGATCATTAGTCAATCGATACAGGTGAAGCAGCGAACGCTTCATCGCCTTCCCTCCCAACTGTATTATCCATATAGTACAACAAGGGCATAGAAAAACCTTACTTCAACCTCACTTGGCAACCATTACTCCCACAGCTCGCTGATCAGATCAATCACCTGCTTGAACGACAGGTTCAACTCCCGAGCGGAAGCGACAAACTCGCTGACCAACTCCTGAGTCATCTCTGTACGGATGCGCTCCATCATCGCCTCATCTGCCTGGATAACGCTGCCCAGCGTGCTGCTCGTACGCACGTACCCTTCGTCCTCCATCAGCTTGAAGGCCTTCTGCACCGTATTCGGATTGACCTGGAGCTGTGCCGCCACCTCCCGGCGTGAAGGCAGCCTGTCGCCGCTCGTCGCATTGCCGCGCAGGATCTGCAGCTTGACGTAACCCGCAATCTGTATATACACAGGCTGTTTGGTTGTCAGCTTAAGCCCATGGAAATTCAGCACACGAGCACCACCTGCCTTCCTCTTTCAGAGCCGACTGCTAATTGTATTATGAGACTAATACAGAATAAAGTCAATAACATAGTGCCCCGTGCGGCCACAGGACACTCATCTATCCCCTTCTCCCAAAAAAAACCTCGGCTTTATTTCACCACCACCACAGCGAACGAAAGCGGCAGGAAACTGCAAGCGAGAACGCCCGTGGCGATCGCTCCTAACTTGCAGTTGTCCTTCCATAGCGTACGAGCATACCTGAATGTGTAATAGGTCAAATAGGCACAGATCAGATACAAGCTCCACAACATGGGCAATTCCCTCCAGTTGGGCTGTCTATTCATTAACATGCAGATCATTAATCTTCACCGGATTAAACTGCTTTCCGAAGCTTTCAAGGCTGACATCATACGCCACCTTCACTTCGGCGCGCGGATATTTGCCCAGAAAGTCATAATGGATATAGTCGTCCCATGTCCAAAATTTCTTCCTTACTTGTTTGTGCCAATTGAACGGCTCTCCCTTGAACTCCTCTTGCGTGCGTCGGACAAAATTCATCGTTTCTTGGGTCAACTTCTCCTCGATCGATTGTTCCAATAGTTTCTGTTTCTTCAAGTCTGTGACATAGTCCGTCAACCCTTCGATCGACCAAAGTTGAGCGTACAGTTTCACCTTCACGTCAATCTTCGGCACTTCGCCCGACACATCGATCTTGATCTTCGCATCCTCATTTTTCAGCAGGCGCACCGTCACCCGTTCCTTCTCCCGCAACGGGTCCGGAAACGAAGCGATGATGGAATGCATCTTCTCTTCCTTCCTGAGCATCAGCGCATAACGCGTCTCCTCCCCGTTCATCGTACCGATCATCCGCCCCTTCCTGATCACGGCGGAACCCATCATCTGCACCGGATCGGCTTCTTCTGCAGGAACTTCGCCGGCCCGATACAGCGCCTCGTCTTCAAAGGTCATTTCCTTCGTCCGCTCCGTTGTCGCGTAGATCACCAGATACAGTTCGCCGGAGAGATTCTTCAGATACTCGTTCACCGTGGAGTCCGGCACGACCGCCCAGATCGCCCATTGGTCCAGCATGAATTCATAGTATTTGTGCGGGCGGGTCTCCATCCGCGGCTTGTTCTTCTCGATGAACGTCGACGCCCTTTCCCGGCAGATGATGATGTTCATCTCGCGCCTTATCTCGGGGATGCGAATCAGGCTGGAGACCGTCTCGTGAAACTCTGGCGACCTCGCCAGCTCCTCAGAAACGATCATTGTCTGAAGATGGGAGAAATCGAGCTGTCTCGGGATGATCGTGTTCGCCAGTTCACGCGCGGTAAGCACGTCCGTGGACTTGATCGAGACGATATCCGTTGCCGGTTCTTTCTCAGCCTGGCCTCTATCCGTCGAACCGACTTGTGGATTGGCAATCTGGAAAGTGACATTGATAAAATTTTCCTCTTCTCGATCGAGCCCCATCACCACGACATGCGCGAGCCGCTCCACCTCTAAGCGATCTGCGCATCCGGCAAGCATGATCGCCCCCATCAGAAGTGAAGCTGTCAGCCACAAGCGCCTGATCATGATGTTCGATCCCTCCAGAACTTCAATCCCCACATCACGAATGGCAGCAAGATATAGCCAAGCGATGCAGTGGTGATCAACCAGTTGCGAAGCTGATTCAGCTCCACGACGTTCTTCGGAAATCCGGCGAACAGCAGGCAGAGTCCGGTGATCGGAAGGATCAACGGCTCGAATTCGTGAATGCGGAAGACTCTGGCGAACAGATACGCCAGCAGATAGAGATAGATCGCAAAGTGCAACACGGCCGTTATGATCCAGAGTCCTAAGAAGATCGCTTCGATATGGGCGGCCTGTCTGCCGAACGACGCTGCTCGTGTCAACTGATGATACGGAAAAGAGATATGCTCAACTGCCGGATAATCGAAGATCATGACATAGAACGCATTCAACATCACGACCACGAACACCGACAGCCCGAAGCCGATGAGAGTCCCCCTGCGAAATGCACGATAGGAGGTCACGTATTGGAACATAAAGCAAATCAGGATCAGCTCCCCATAGAGTGATCCGCCGTTAATCGCATCCTTGAGAAGTTCGCCCATCCCTGGACCCAGAATGGGGAACAGATGCGACAATCTCAGGTCTTTCCATATCGTCACAGACAGCAGCCCCACGTTGAAAACAACGAGGAACAGCAGCAGCCACGACATCCTGCCGATCGTTTCAAAGCCTCGCATGGCGACCAGCCAACAGAACAACAGAAAGAACAGGCACATGACATACAGGGAAGTCTGCGGGAAGAACAACGTGTTGACGATGTCGATATAGCTTCTCGTATTGAGCGAAGCGCTGATGAATAACCAGACAAACATCCAGGCGAGAATCAGTGAACTTCCCCATGTCCCGAAAAATTTCACCATCAGATCGTGCAGCCCCATGTGATAACGTCCCATCAGCTTCAACAGGAGAAAGAACGGAATCAACATGACGAGCCCGATCATCAGGCTGAGCATCCATGATGCGTTCTGGGCATGATAGATCAGCAGATCGGGTGTCGTATCGCTTGATTTAATGCCGATCGCCATCACCACTACACTCAATATTTCTCTGGCGCCAATCTTACCGTCGGTAATCTGCATGATGCTCTAGTTCCCTTCTGATTTGTTCTGTCTGTATTTATCCTTCGGATTCATGCTGAACGGCCTGAGCCATTGATTGCGGAATATCTGGCGCGTAAACATATCCCGCGAGGAAGGTAGACTCGGAGCGAACGGCGACATGAAAGGCACGCCGAAAGATTTGAACGACACGAGATAAGCGATCACGAAGGTCATGTAAAGAGCTATCCCAAAGAATCCTAACATATAACCGAACAGGATGAAGATGAATCTCTGCACGCGGATCGCGAAGTTGAGCGAAATATCCGGGATGATATAGGAAGCGAGGCCCGTGATCGCCACGATGATCACCAAGATCGGGCTGACCAGATTCGCGTCAACCGCTGCTTGCCCGAGGACCAGCGCACCAACGATGCCGATCGTCGGGCCGATCGGCGCGGGAACGCGAACACCCGACTCACGGATCATCTCAAACGTCAGTTCCATGAAGATGATCTCCACCACGATGGGAAACGGCACCCGCTCCCGGGTAGCCGATATGGCCAGCATCAGGTCCGTCGGGAGCATCTCGACATGGAAGGTGGTGATCGCCATATATATGCCTGGTATGAGCATGGTGACAAGCATCGCGATCAACCGGATGATTCGCATGAAATTCCCGACCACCCAGCGTTGGTAGTTATCTTCGGCCGCGTGGAACAGAGCCCAGAACGTAACCGGCGCGATGAGAGCAACCGGAGAATTGTCCATGAGCACCACGACATGGCCTTCCTGCAGGAAAGCGGCAGCTCGGTCCGGTCTCTCCGTAAGCAGGACGGATGGGAGGAGCGAATAAGGCCGCTCCTCGATGGACTGCTCCAAGAGGAACAGATTCGTCACCGAGTCGGTCTCGACTTGCTCGATACGTTTCTTCACCCGGTTCACGAGTCGGTCATCCGCAATATGGCTCATATACATGAGCAGCAAGGTGCTCTGTTTGCTCTTGCCGAATTTGATCTTCTCGCAGCGCAGGTTGTGATCCTTGATATACTTGCGTATCAACGAGCGGTTCACGTCCGACGACTCGATGAACGCTTCCTTCGGCCCGCGTAACACCTGTTCGATCTGGGGCGTATCCACGCTTCGAAACTCAAACCCAGGCGTATCGATGATGATGGCCTTGGCGGTAAGGGGGATGAGGAGCACTGTATTGCCATGCAGCAGCGCATCATTCAACTCCTGGAACGACTCGGATACCTTCACGGACAGGGATGGCAGCAGTTGGTGCTTGATGACGCTGATGCGTTCTTCAGGCTGTTCGGCGGCATACTGGGCGTCGATCTCCAGCAGCGGCTTCATGATCGTTCGTTCCACAGCAACTCCGTCGGTCGCTCCATCCACATAAATGACAGCCGCATCTACATTCAGTGCCCGGATGCGCAGATTCCGGATTCTCAGGCAGTCATTCTCCGGGTAATCATACACGTTGGCCAGGGTTTGAATGTTCACCTGCATATCTTCCGACAGATTCCCTTCGAGGTAGACCCTGAACGGGTCGGACTGCTTATGCCCGACGCGTGATCTGAGCGTATTCCACGATCCAAATGGCATGCTCCACCCTCCTTTCTGTGCATCCTGAAACCGGGGTATATATTAAGTTTTCCAGTTGAGGCGCATTTTACCCATAATAAAAACACCTTGCAGCAGCCGCGAGGTCGTGCAAGGTGTGCCAAGATTGGGCAATCACTTGCTGCGCAATGCCTTCAAAGCGCTTGCCCAAGCGTTCAGTTGGTCAAGCATCGCACTAAGCGCATCGGCATGATGAGCTGCGGGCTTGAACGTGGTAAAGTTCTCGAAGTCGGTGAAGAGCGACAAGCCGACTTGTGCCCGCACATCCGCCACCTGCAGTTCACCCATAATCAAGCGCAGGTTCTCAACGGCACGCGCGCCAAGATAGCTGCCCCAGCTAACGAAGCCAGCCGCCTTGTTGTTCCACTCGTAGTAGATGAAATCGAGCGCATTTTTGAGCACACCAGAGGTCGCGTGGTTGTATTCTGGGGTGCAGAAGACGAAGCCGTCCAGTGACGCGATCTTCTGCGACCAACGCCTCGTATGTTCTTGCTTGTAGTCCTGCGACATGGACGGCGGAACCGGTTCGTCATAGTTGGGGAAGTTGTAGTCGGCGAGATCGACGATCTCATATTCCGCATCGCCGCGCTTCTGGGCATGCTCATATACCCACTTGGCCACCTGCTCCGCCACCCGGCCTGGCCTCGTGCTGCCGATGATGATGCCGATTTTGTTCATGTGTTCGATCACCAGTCCTTCTTGAAATTGGGATGTCATCCAACTCCAAGTGTTCCCAGTGTGGGTGCCGGTTATTCGGAATAGAAAAATGATGTCACTCTGCATCGCTTCTACCATCAATGATCAAACTTTCACCCAATCTGCGCCATTAACGGTTAGAAATTGCGGCAAAATTTAGCATTCCTATGGTTCATGGAGGCCACTTATGAACTTTGAAAAAGCTTCACAGTTCATATGGGAAAATGGAAGGTTGCCGGAAAGGAAACTGTTTGAGTATTACATTCGGGGAGGCTCCAAGAAAGGGGGATTGGATGCCATCGAGGCCTATCAGAATGAGGATGGGGGATTCGGGCACGCGCTTGAACCAGACCTTCGCACACCTGAGAGCCAGCCGCTGTATGTGGAATTTGCGTTAAGGACGCTCTATGAAGCGAAGATACAAGATGCCGAACTAGCCCATAAAGTTTGCGATTATGTCTCACGGGTTGCAGACTTGAGCGCGGGAATCGCAACGATCACTGCTTCGTCAAGCAACTACCCGCGGGCTTGGCACTGGAACTAATCGGCCTCAGAACAAGCGTCATTTGACAGACTGACGAGTATCGTTGGCCTTCTGAACTGGCAGGGGATCAAGCACCCTTGGTTGGATCGGGCTGTTGAGGTATGTCTCCATCATATGACGACAGCCAGCTATGAGGATGCACACACCATACAGAATGCCTTCTGTCTGCTCGAAAGCTTGCCACAGACAGATGAAATCCAACGTCTCTACGCCAAATTATCGGATGAGCTAAAGGAGGCGAAGTTTGTCTGCCTTAAAGCCCCGCCTCAAGAATACGGGCTTACGCCGCTGGATTTCGCCCCGTTCGTTGACTCGTATTGCAGGAGGCTTTTCCCGGACAAGATCATTCACGATCATCTGAAGGCGTTGGAATCCCAGCAGGGAGCGGATGGCGGTTGGCCCATCTCCTGGGAGCCGCCTGGCGAAATGGCGAGATGGGAATGGAGAGCTTACCGAACACTGAAGTCAATCGTCACATTGGAATCATACAGGAAGGTATCATCATGGTTCGCCATCACCTGACCTGTCTGCCGCACAAGGAAGCACGACGTCTCTACGCAAATGTCTGGGCATGAAGGGTAACATGCCGCAGATAGTCGCGATCCACCTCATAGCCGATGCCAGGCCGGTCTGATACGGTGATCTTGCCATCCTTGACCGTCACTTCCGGTGTGATAATATCGCGATTCCAGTAGCGTGCCGAAGCGGATATATCGCCTGGCAGCGTGAAGCCGGGGAGCGTGGCAAGCGCGATATTATGCGCCCGTCCGACGCCGGTTTCCAGCATGCCTCCGCACCATAACGGCACGCCGCTAGCGGCGCAGAGATCATGGATGCGGATCGCTTCCGACAGGCCGCCTACTCGGCCGATCTTCACGTTGACCACCCGGCAGCTTCCGAGCTTAAGCGCCTTGCGCACATCCTCGCTTGAGACGAGGCTCTCGTCGAGGCAGATCGGAGTCGCCAGTTGCTTCTGCAACTCAGCATGATCGATGATATCATCCGCCCCGAGAGGCTGCTCGATCATCATCAGCCCATAATCATCGAGCTGTCTCAGAAGATCAAGATCCTCCAGCGTATAGGCGGAGTTCGCGTCTGCCATGAGCGGCAGTTCCGGGAAGTGCTCGCGAATGCCGCGCACCAGCTCCACATCAAGCCCCGGTTTGATCTTGCACTTGATCCTTCGGTAACCATCGGTCAAGTATTGCTCAATCACCCGATACAACTGTTCAGGCGTGGCCTGAAGGCCTACTGCCACTCCCGTCTCGATCTCCTGCCGCACACCGCCAATCACGGAAGCAAGCGGCAAACCGCGTTGCTTGGCATAGAGGTCCCATACCGCCATCTCCAATCCGGCTTTCGCCATGTGATGGCGTTTGACGAAGCCAAGCAGCGGGAACACCTCGTTCGGATGTGCGATCTCGCGCCTGAGCAGCGTCGGGATCAGATAGCGCTCCATCAGATGCCATGCGGTCTCGACCGTCTCCTCCGTATACCAAGGCGTGGCAAAAGCCACGCATTCTCCCCAACCGGTCGTCCCGGATTCATCCCGAAGCTCGACGAGGATCGTCTCTCTGTCCGTATAAGCGCCATAGGAAGTGGCGAAAGGCGACTTCAACTGCAAGCATATGCGGTGCAGCGTAATTTGGTCGATGCGCATTAGAACACTCTCCTGTTCGAATCGGTTGCCCGCTTTTGCCGGACGTGGCCATCTCGCGCATGGGACATGGTCAGCCGCGAAGGACATGTGAGACACGACCCGGGAATCTGGGGTTGGGTGCGAAGTCATCGTCCAACGGAGCATCAGGCCATCACATGGCCAACGTGAACCGTCATCCGAGCCTTCCGTTTATTGCAGCTTCGTCAGCTCACGCCTGAGCAGCTTGCCTGCGGCATTGCGCGGCAATGCATCAACGAAGCGGATGCGGGCGGGAAGCTTGTACCTGGCCAGCCTCGTCCGGCAGTAATCGCGGAGCTCTTCCTCCGTAACCGTCTCTCCGTCGGCCAGCTTGACATAGGCAATCGGCACCTGCCCCCAGCGCTCATCGGCGATGCCGGCAACACCCGCTTCCGCTACCGCTGGATGGCCGAGCAACACCGCTTCGATCTCCGCCGGATAGACGTTCTCTCCGCCCGAGATGATCAGATCGCTCCTGCGATCGAGCACATAGAGGAAGCCTTCCTCATCCAGGTAGCCGATGTCGCCGGTGGCCAGCCACCCATCCCGCAGCGCCTCCGCCGTTGCCTCCGGGCGGTTCCAGTAGCCGCTGGTAACGTTCGGGCCGCGCACCTGAATCTCGCCAGGCTCACACGGAGAGGCAGGCTCCTGGCCGTTCACGATGCGGATCTCCGACTGGAAGAGCGGCTTGCCGGCTGAACCGAGCTTCGTCAGCATGTATTCCGGCGGCAGCGTCACAATCTGCGATGCCGTCTCCGTCATGCCGTACGTCTGGTAGATCGGAATCCCTTTGTCCGCACAGGATTGCAGAAGCGGCAACGGCGCCGGCCCACCTCCGAGCAACATGCAACGGAAGCTCGGCGGATACCTTTCCTCGCCCAGCCGGTCGAGCATGCGCGCCAGCATATTGCTGACGACCGAGACGATCGTCACGCCTTGTTCCATGATCGCGCGGTTGACGGCTTGCTCGTCGAACTTCTCGTGGATCATCATCGGCATCCCGTAGATGACGCTTCGCATGACGATCGACAGGCCGCTGATGTGGAACATCGGCACCGCTGCCAGCCACAGGTCGTCTCCGCTCACTCCCAGATTCAGCGCGGAACCGATCGCGGATGCCCAGTGGTTGCCATAGGTCAGCATCACGCCCTTCGGCCTGCCGGTTGTGCCGGACGTGTACATGATCGTGTTCACGTCGCCGCTGTCTAGCGCCGTCACAAGCGGCCCGTCCGATGGGGACAGGTCTGACAGACCGGCATAAGCGAGCACAGACAGACCAGGCAGTTGGCCGGATAGTTCCTCAGCCAACTGCCTATTCGCATCGTCGTATAACACGTATCGACATGAGCAATCCTCGACCTGATAGGCCAGCTCATGGGGCGTAAGTCTAGTATTAAGCGGCACGAGCACCGCACCGGTATAATGGACGGCATGAACCAGTTCTGCGACATGTATGCCGTTGCGACAGAGGAAACCAACCCTGTCGCCCTTATGTATGCCCAGGCTGAGCAGCCTTTGCGCCGCTAACCGGGCGCGATCGCGCAGCTCGCCAAAGGTTAGCCGTTCTTCGCCGCAGATCAGGGCGATGCGATCCGGCGTCAGCGCCGCGCGCTTCTCCAGCCAATGCGTCATCAACATGCGAGGTCCGCTCCTTGTCGCCTTCGTCGATCAGGGGAAACGCGGGAACTTCGAGAAATCCGGGCGTCTCTTCTCCTTGAACGCATCTCTGCCTTCCTTCGCCTCATCCGTAGTGTAATACAGCAGCGTGGCATCGCCCGCGAGCTGCTGGATGCCAGCCAGCCCGTCCGTGTCGGCGTTAAACGCCGCCTTCAGGAAACGGATCGCCGTTGGACTCTTCTCCAGAATCTCGCGGCACCATTTGATCGTCTCCTCTTCGAGCTGTTCAAGCGGTACAACCGTATTCACCAGGCCCATCTCCAACGCTTCCTGCGCATTGTACTGGCGGCACAGATACCAGATCTCGCGAGCTTTTTTGTGGCCGACGATGCGTGCCAGATATCCGGCTCCGTATCCGCCGTCGAAGCTGCCGACCTTCGGTCCGGTTTGTCCGAAGATCGCGTTGTCCGCCGCGATCGTCAGGTCGCACACGATATGTAATACATGACCGCCGCCGATCGCATACCCAGCGACCATCGCAATGACCGGCTTCGGGATCGTGCGGATGAGCCGCTGCAGGTCGAGCACATTCAGCCTTGGGATCTGATCTTCGCCAACATATCCGCCGTGGCCGCGCACCTTCTGGTCGCCGCCCGAGCAGAACGCCTTGTCTCCCGCTCCGGTCAAGATGATCACCCCGACGCTCGAATCGTCGCGCGCGGCGATGAACGCATCGTACATTTCCATAACCGTCTTCGGCCGGAACGCATTGCGCACTTCCGGACGGTTGATCGTAATCTTCGCGATTCCGTCGTACGTCTCGTAGATGATATCCTCATAGTTGCCCTGTTTGACCCATGGTACTACCGACATCTTTTACGCCATCCTTTCCTGGTCGATCGAAGTTAGAAATTCCATCACTATTGTATCAAAAAAATCCGCCCGTTCCACATGCACCGCATGGCCCGCATCCTGCACCTCGACCAGCCGGCATCCAGGGATCAGCTCGCGCATGCGCCTGCCGATCGCCGTGAACTTCTCGTCCAGCTCACCGACGATCAGTTGAACGGGCATCGTGAGTTCGGCGAGTCGCTCCCACCATGACGGCTGTGCACCGGTGCCCATGCCGCGAAGGCTGCCAGCGAGACCTTGCTCGGTGTTGGCCAGTCGCTGCTGACGGATCGCGGCGCGCACACCCTCCGGCAAGCGGCGCATCGTATGAAACAGCGGGATGTTCTCCCAATAATCGACGAACTTCTCGATGCCTTCCCTCTCTATGCTCGCTGCCAGCGCCTCGTCGCTTCGCGCCCGCTCCGCCCGCTCTTCCTCCGTGCTAAGACCCGGAGAGCTGCTCTCCAGGATGAGTGAGCATGCACGCTCCGGCTGCATCATCGCGAAGGACAGGGCGAGCCGTCCGCCCATCGAATAACCGAGCAGATGCGTCTGCTCAACGCCAAGCTGATCCAACAGACCCGCCAGATCGCGGACTGCATGATCCGTCGAGTAGCGTGCTGCATCAAGCGGCGCGTCGCTCTGCCCATGGCCGAGACAATCGACGGCGATTACGCGGAAATGCCTGCTCCAAGACGGCAGGAAAGGCCGCCAAGTCGCGGCGCTGCCGGTGAAGCCATGCAGCAGGAGAAGCGCCGGACCTTCGCCAGACGTCTCCACATGATAATGGACTCCGTTCACCTGAACCCGCATGCGTTCACTCTCCTGAATATGGTTGCAATTCTCTCCTTCAGCCCGTAACGGAACGTCATTCCGTTATATGGGGCAATATCGGCCGTTTCGCACTGCTAACGGAACGACATTCCGCTATTGGGCGGTAGAAGGGGGTGAATGCCTTCAAACCGTCGAATAGCGGATCGATGTTCCGTTACGCCTGACCCATATCGGAGATCAGGCGAATTAGCGGAACCACGTTCCGTTAAGGTCGAAGCCATGACGATCAACCACCAAGCAATGACCCGCTTGAACACGATTCCGAGGGAGTTCTTCGTTCGTGATTCAACATCATGCCTAAGCCGCAATGCGTCCGCCGCGATCTGCCTGTGGCAATGATTGGTCTGCAACAACAGTACGTCCTCTGCTATCCGTCTGCGGCAATCTGTCCGCAGCAACCCGTACGCAGCAATGCGTCCGCCGCACATCGCATCGACCGCAACCCGATCAACGCAATCCGTCCACGCATCGCATCAACCCCAATCCGTCTGCGGCAGTCTGTCCACAGCAACCCGTACGCAGCAATGCGTCCGCCGCACATCGCATCGACCGCAATCCGATCAACGCAATCCGTCTGTGTCATCCCACCGCCACGAACCCGCGTCTGTCAGTGAGACGCTGGCAACTCCAGCCCGGCCAGTCTGTCATACATCTGCTTCCAGATACGCCGGTGTTGCTCGACATTTGACCAGCGCTCCGTGCGCACCTCGATCACCTGCAGGCCGCCTTCGTCCATGGCTTGCGGCACCGCAGCGCGGAATGCCTTCCAGGAATCAACCCGCGTGAACTTGCCGCCGTACATGGCCGCGGCATGGGCGTAATCGAGACCGAGAGGCGTGCCGAACAACTCCTCATAATGCCGCTTCAGGCTGGCCTGAGGCAGGAAGGAGAAGATGCCGCCGCCATCGTTGTTCACGACGATGATCGTAATCGGCAGCCTATGAAGCTTGGAGGCGAGCAGCCCGTTCATGTCATGATAGAACGACAGGTCGCCCAGCACGAGCACCGTCCGTTCACCGGCAGCGCTGTAGCCAAGCGCCGTGGAGATAAGCCCGTCGATGCCGTTGGCACCGCGGTTTCCTGCGATGCGGATGCGCTTATCGCCGGAGGCGAAGAACGTATCGAGATCGCGGATCGGCATCGAGTTGCCGGCGAACAGCACGGTGTTGTCCGGCAGAAGCTGCCGAAGCTCGGTGAAGATGCGCCCTTCGAACAACCCCTCCGCTTGCTCGATGCCTTGCTCCAGGGCCAGCCGCGTTTCACTGTTCAGATGTTGCCAGCAACGAAGCCAAGCGCCGTCACGCTTCTCTCCCCGCTCCGCGAGCAGCTTCGTCAAGCTGCGGCACAGCTCTCCGGCAGCTGCGAACACCATGTCCGAAGCGAGCAGCGTTGGATCGCGCCAGCCTCCTTCGTCGACAACGATCAAGCGGCTCGTCCGATGGCGATTGATGTATTGCAGGAGCGGCTTCGAGACCGGCATCGCCCCGAGGCGGATGATCAGGTCCGGTTTCAGTGCGGACGCCGCTCGCTCATCGCGCAGGAAGGCGTCATACGCGTCAACGACCACATCCCGGCGGTGGGTACCACACCGCAATGGAGACAGCGGATCGGCAAGCAGCGGATAACCGATGAGCGCCGCCAGCTCGGTGGCCGCCTCCGCCAACGCCGGCTCATCGATCGGACCGCAGATGATGATTCCGCGTTCAGACGCCGCCAGTTGATCCGCCAACCGCTCAAGCGACGCGCGATCAAGCCGGGCATGCGCATCAGGCGCCGCAACATAGGCTTGTCCCTGGCTGCGTCCGGAGCCAAATAACTGCGGATGCTCAAGATCCGGCAGCAGCGGCTCGCGTAACGGGAAGTTCAGATGCACCGGACCGCTCGGCTTTCGATTCGCCTCGATCACGGCGCGGGAAGCGCAGAAACGGGCATGCCTAAGCATATGCTCATCCGATTCCGGGATCGGCATCTCCATGAACCATTTGACATGATCGCCATACATGCCGATCTGCTGGATCGTCTGCGGCGCCCCGACATCGCGCAGCTCATGCGGCCGGTCTGCGGTCAGCACAACGAGCGGCACACGCGCCACATACGCCTCGGCAACGGCTGGCGCATAGTTGGCGGCAGCGGTACCCGAGGTGCAGAGCAGAGCCACCGGTTCGCGTCTTGCCTTCGCCAAGCCAAGAGCGAAGAAGGCCGCGGAGCGCTCATCAACATGCATCCACACGCGCAGCTCAGGATGTTCTGCTGCCAGAACGGCCAGTGGCGTAGAGCGCGAACCGGGACTGATCACGATATGACGCAGGCCGGATCGCGTCAGCTCATCGATGAAGGCGCCAAGATATAAGGTAGGTCCTTCTGCCAAGACATTCTCTCCCCTCCGTCAGGATACAGGTTCCGAATCCAATGCCCCAAGCGCAGACAGCATCGGTCTGAACTTGAGCGCCGTCTCCTGGTATTCGCTCATCGCAACCGAGTCGCCGACGATGCCGCATCCGGCATACAGCGATGCCTCCTTGCCTCTGACAAGCGCGGAGCGAATCGCTGCGGCGAACTCGCCATCCATTCGTTGGTTCACCCAGCCGATAGGCGCCGCATACCAGCCCCTGTCCATCCGTTCCAACTCACGGATCGCCTCGATCGCCGCTTCGCGCGGCATGCCGCCCAGTGCCGGTGTTGGATGCAGCGCCTCGATCGCCTGAAGCAGCGTCACGCCTTCTCTCGCCCGTCCGGATATCGGGGTGAGCAGATGCTGCACATCCTTCAAACGGTAGAGGATCGGCGCATCCGGCATCTCCACGTTCTCGCACAGTTCAAGCATCGCATCTCTGATCATCTCAACAGCCAGCGCATGCTCGTGGAGATTCTTCTCGTCATGGAACAGGAACTCGCCATATCGCCGGTCCTCTTCCTCAGTCTTGCCGCGTCCGATTGTCCCGGCCAGCGAGAGGGTACGGAATTGCCCATCCTTGCTCTCGATCAGCCTCTCCGGGGTGGCACCGACGAAGCAGTCCGATCCCGACTCGATCGCGAAGACGTAGGTATTGTTCTGCTCGCGAAGCAACCGTTCCAGTATCTCACGCACATCAAAGGGGCGGTCTGCATACAGCTTCATCTGTCTGGCGAGCACGACCTTCCGCATCTGACCGGCACGAATCGCGGCAGCAGCACGTTCCACCGCGTTCATCCACTCGGTCGGTGCAATTTCTTCCTTATATATATGTTCCGCAACAGCAGATGCGGGATCATCAACACTGGCACCTGACAACTGATCGATGATGCGCAGATGCTCTTCCCAAGCAGAGTCGTTGTTCTCTTGCGCCTCATCCAGTGAGATCATCCTGTTCAGTGTCACCCAAGTTCGTCCATCATATTCGGTCCACATGATCTCCGGCAGGATGAACCTCGTATGCGGATAGCTCTGCCATTCCTCCGACGTTTCATTCAACGGGTCAAACGAGAAGCCGCCGAACAGATGCGGCCCCGTATGCTCCGGAGCCTCCCCATGAACGATGCAACCGTCGGTCACTTCCCGCCACTTCAGTTCAACTTGCCGGTAGCGCTGTGCGGCATCATCCGCTTCGATCTGCAGCGCGCATCCGATGCCGGCATATGCCAGCCGCCTGCCCGGTTCAGACCAAAAAAAACGGTTCCCGGAGAACCTTGCAAGATCATATGAAAAAAGGGACGGCAAATGCATCCTGCGCACCTCAAAGACCGTGCTGACGAGCACGTCTCTTCCTGCGTGGATTGCCTGTTGCCTGCCCTCATCTGCCAATATACGTAAATGATCATGTATCAAGCCGTAAGCCACATCAATTCACCCTTGTCATAACCTAGCGCACAAAATCTGTATTAAGAATACACCCCTACCATCGGAACGTCAACTTGTGGAAGGCTTCCGAGCGTTGACACTTCCCCGCTCATCCCATACACTTATCTTGGGTTATTGCGTGCCCATTACTCTTTAAGATAAGGATGGAAGCCGTCATGCAAATCGAACTGCAAACAAAGCCCGCTTCTAACGTATGGTGGCGCCTCATGAGACCGCATACGCTGACCGCGTCTTTTGTCCCGGTGTTCATCGGGTCGGCCATGGCGCTATTCGAGCATCAGCTCCACATTCCTTTGTTCATTGCCATGCTGTTGGCATCGCTGCTCATCCAAGCTGCCACCAATATGTTCAACGAATATTATGATTATATAAGAGGTTTGGATACGAAGGATTCCGTCGGCATCGGCGGCACGATCGTCCGCGACGGGGTCGCACCAATCACCGTACGCAACTTGGCCATCGCCTTCTATGGCATATCGGTCCTGATCGGCGTCTATATCTGTATGGAGAGCTCCTGGTGGGTTGCCGTTGCTGGCATCGTCTCGATGCTCGTCGGCTATCTGTACAACGCCGGTCCGCTGCCGATCGCGTCAACGCCGCTAGGTGAATTGTTCTCCGGCTTTTTCATGGGGCCTGTCATCATCATGATTACCTATTATATACAGACCGGCAATCTTACGCTGGATTACTTCTATGTATCGCTCAGCATCGGCCTCCTCATCGGGGCGATCAATCTGTCGAACAACATCCGTGACCTCGACGGGGACAAGGAGCATGGCCGCAAGACGCTGGCCATCCTGCTCGGCCGTCCGAGTGCGATCAATCTGCTCGCGTCGATCTTCGCCGTGGCATTCCTGCTCATCATTGCGTTCGTGATTCTCGGCATCGTGACGCCATGGGCGCTGCTCGTTCTGCTCAGCATTCCGAAGGCTGCCCAGGCGGTGAAGCTGTTCAGAGGCAAGACGCTCGCCTTTGAGATGATGCCGGCGATGAAAGCGACCGCTCAGCTCAACACCCTATTCGGCTTGCTGCTGACAGTTGGACTGATCATCGGATATATCACCGGTTTAGCCTTCTGACAAGATCGATGGATTCATTGATGCAAGCCATCGATACTGGCGGAATCGGATGCCAGGACGGATCGGTGCTAGGTCTTATGAAGTTGCAGATGACGTGACCTGTTGCGGTGTATGGCAAGTGACGGCTCAAACGGGTCTCGGTTGTCGGGCGGGTCGTTTGGTCATGCAATTATCAGTACATCATTTCTGAAGCTGGTCATTTCACATAATTATCATCAACAAGTCAACAAACTTATGACGATAGAGGTGGGCCGATATGGATACTCGAGGTACGATTATGGAAACGCTGGGCATTCAGGTAGTGCATGCGGATGCCGATCGGGTCGTCTGTACGATGCCCGTCGACGAGCGCACGAAGCAGCCGATGGGCGTGTTGCATGGCGGCGCATCCGTTGTACTGGCCGAGACGGCGGCCAGCCTGGGCACCTATCTGCAGATCGATCATGAGACGGAAGTTTCCTTCGGCATGGAGATCAATGCCAACCATGTGCGCAGCGCAACCTCGGGTACAGTAACCGCAACGGCAGTGCCGCTGCACAGGGGCAGAACCTCGATGGTGTGGGATATCCGGATCACCGACGAACAGGATCGGCTCATCTGCGTCTCCCGCTGTACGGTGGCGATCGTGAAGAAGCGCGACCGAGGCAGCCAAGCTCAAGGATGAACAGCGATAGGGCCGGGTAACGAGGCAGGAGCTCGGATCATGCATCGGACAAGCATCGCGGACAGGAGGAGAGTGTAACCGTGTATCTCGTTACATCTGAACAGATGAGGAAGCTGGAAGCCAGGGCGATGTCCGATTCCGGACTGCCCTCACTCGTCCTGATGGAAAACGCAGCCCGCGCCGTTGCCGAAGCCGTCATCCGCATGGATCTCGAGGAACGGCCGATGAAGCGCTGGGCCGTTCTCGCTGGCAAAGGCAACAACGGCGGAGACGGCATCGCAGCCGCCCGTCATCTGGTCGAAGCCGGCTACTGCTGCGACATCATCCTGGCCACGCCGAAGGAGCAGCTCGGACCGGATGCAGCCCTGCAGCTCACGGCTGCCCTAAGCTTCGGGATCTCTGCCCAGGTCTATGTGCCGGGATCGATCCTCTGGCATCGGTATGACGGCATCATCGATGCGCTGCTTGGCACCGGAACGGTTGGAGCGCCAAGGGAGCCGTACGCCTCACTCATCCGCGAGGCGAACAACAGCGGCCTAACGATCATCGCAGTCGATATTCCGAGCGGCCTCGATGCGGATACTGGCAAAGTATATGACCCGTATATCCGAGCGGCACGGACCGTGACCTTCGCCTTCAGCAAGCCCGGCCTCGCCCAATATCCGGGCAAGGAAGCTGCCGGAACCGTCACGACAGTTCCGATCGGCATACCCGAGCGGCTGGCGGATGAAGAAGGGGTTCGCACCTATCTGCTGGATGAGGGTACGATCCGCCGCAGACTGAAGCTCGACCCAGCCATGCCCAGACAAGCAGATACGCATAAGGGCACCTACGGCCATCTGCTGGTCATCGCTGGAACGCTCAACATGTCCGGCGCCGGATTGTTGTGCGCCAGCGCCGCGCTTCGTGCCGGATGCGGCCTCGTCACTTGGGCTTTGCCGTCTGCGCTCGCCGGCCACGTGATCGGCCGCATGCCCGAGGTGATGCTGGCGCCTGTTCCGGGTAGCACCAGCGGCGGCTGGTCAGCCGATTCGAGCAAAGAATTAACGAGGTTATGCGCGACCCGCGACGCACTGGCCGTTGGTCCAGGACTTGGCCGTTTCCCGGAAGACGGCGCATGGCTGAGGTACCTCTGGGAGCTGACCGCCGAAGAGAAGCAGCCGATGGTGCTGGATGCCGATGCGCTGAATATCCTGGCCGACACGGCAGACTTCGCGAACTGGCCCCGAAGGCCTGACGAAGCGCCGGCTATCCTGACGCCTCATCCACGGGAGATGGCTCGGCTGACCGGTCTGACCACTGCGGAGGTACAACACGACCGGCTTGGCATCGCTCGCGGCTATGCGACAGGACACGGCGTGTTCGTCGTGCTGAAGGGAGCCGCATCGATCGTGGCCTGTCCGGATGGAACCGCCTATGTAAACACGACCGGCAACCCAGGCATGGCCACCGGAGGCTCGGGCGATGTGCTGACCGGCATCATCGGCAGCCTGTTAGCCCAAGGCTGGTCGGGAGAGCAAGCAGCCGCCTTCGGCACGTGGAAACACGGTCTGGCAGGCGATAAGGCCGCACAGAAGCGCGGCAACATGGCGAGCGTGGTCGCCTCGGATCTCATCGGGCAGCTCTGAAAGCTGCTGTCGATATTAATAAAGGCTGGGTTGAGCACACAGGCTCTCTACCCAGCCTTATCTATGTCGGATTGTCCATCACTTACTGCTCTGGAGCTGGCTCCAGCTTGAACGCCCGTTCCAGATCGCGGATGCGCTCCACATCGATATGCACGATGTCGCCAAGTGCTCGCGCCATCAGGATCGACTTCGCGCTGTATTCCGCAACCTCCAGCCGGTCGAAGGCATTGAGCAAGCTCTGCCCGGTCACGATGAGGCAGTTGTTCTCCACGAGGGCGATCGGCGTATGCGGCTTGAAGATCTCCGCCGTCTCCGCAGGCTTGTTGTACACCGCATTAAACGGCAGCTTCGGTGTGCCGCGCAGCAGGATGTAGCTCTCCGGAATCGTGCGCGAATCAAACTGCATGTCCGTCACGGCGAAGGTCATGATATTAGGCGGATGGGCGATGATGATCGACTGCACATGCGGATGCTGCTTGTAGATCTCTTGATGGAGCAGCCAGGACTTACTCGGCACCGTGCCGCGAGCCTTACGTCCATCCCGGATGGCGATCAGATCTTCCGCTTCCATCAGCTTGCGATCCACACCGTTCGGCGTAATCAGGAAGTTCGTGCCGTCCAGACGATGCGAGAACGTTCCCTGCGTGCTGTAGAACAGCCTCTGATCATAAGCTCGGCGGATGAACTTGATCATGTCTCTGCGCAAGCCCCGCTCATCCGTCGGGATGTCTGCCGGATCATATTCCTCGATGGGAACCTCACCCTTGCTTCTGACCACTTCATAATCCTCATCCGTCAGCACGATCGGCTTCCCGTAACGGGAAGCTTCGATCTCCAGGCGTGCACAATAATCCAACGTCTCAAATACCTGAAACGCCTCGAACAGATCCCCAGCGCCAACGACGACTCCATGATTCTCCAACATGACGGTGTTGATACCGCGGGCGAATACATCGGCGATATTCTGTCCGAGTTGCTCGCTTCCTGGAAGCGCATACTCAGCGATACCGATCTCGCCGCACAACTTGCGTTCATTCGGCAACAGCCGCGTATCCGGAATCTTGCGCACGATGCTGAAGGAAACGAGCGCAGGCGGATGCGCATGAACGATCGCACGAAGATCCGGCCTCGTCTTATAGATCAACGCGTGAAACGGATATTCGCTCGATGGGCGGTGGTTACCCACGACCGTGCCGTCCGGCTTCACGCATACCATATCGGCTCTTGTCAGTTCTCCCTTGTCGATGCCTGCCGGGGTGATCCAGATGTCTCCGTTCACATCCCGGATCGACAGATTGCCGCCGGATGTTGTCGTCATGCCGTATCTGTAGATGCGTTCCATGAACATCAGCAACTGGTCTGCCGGATGCAGGGTAGCTGTTTTCATGCTGATCGCCTCTTTCTATTTTTTCCCCATCATAACACAGGTCGAACGGACAATGTATGACAAAATACCGGACTTTTACGCTTACCGCTTGTCCATGAGATTCGGATCAGAGCCTCTTCGGCGGTTCTTGTTCAGCCGATGGATCGCTTCCATCTCGTCATCCGTCAAACTGAAGTCAAAGACGCGGAAGTTCTCCTCGATACGGGAAGGGGTGACGGACTTAGGAATGACGATCGAGCCGTTCTGCAGATGCCAACGCAGGATGACCTGCGCAGGAGTTCTGCCATGGGCTTGCGCGATCTTCACGATCGTCTCGTCGCGCAGCACTTCGCCGCCCTGTTCGAGCGGACTCCAGGCTTCGATATAGATGTTATGTTTCGCACAGAACGCTTTCAGCTCCGTCTGCGACAGATACGGGTGGCATTCCACCTGGTTGACGACAGGCACAACTTCGCACTCCGACATCAGACGCTCCAGATGCTCGATGTGGAAGTTGCAGACGCCGATCGCCTTCGCTCTGCCCTCGCGGTAGATGCGCTCCATCGCCTTGTATGTCTCTACATATTGGTCATACATCGGAGTTGGCCAATGGATCAGATAGAGATCGATGTAATCGAGGCCAAGCCTCTTGAGGCTCTCGTCGAAAGCGCGCAACGTATTGTCGTAGCCGTGGTCACTGTTCCACACTTTCGTGGTGATGAACAGTTCCTCACGCGGCACTTGCGACTGCTTGATGGCCCGGCCAACGCCTTCTTCATTCTTGTAAATCATCGCCGTATCAATCAACCGATATCCGACTTCCAGCGCCTTGCTAACCGCAGCGGTCGCCTGATCATCAGGCACCTGCCAAACTCCGAAACCGAGCTGAGGCATCTTCAGACCATTGTTAAGTGTGACGTATTGCATCTTGCCTTACTCCTCCTCCGCATTGATGTACTGGGATGAACGGTCTGGGAGAAGTCCGTTCCCGTCCATCTGTGGTCATCATAGATCACCGCGCTGATGCAAGTCAAGTTTGGACGAACCTGCTCCATCATGCTTGCCGTGCCGTTGAAGATCCCCGCCAATGGCCGAGGCAGCGTCCGACACATTTCCCATTTCACCCTATGTATAAAAGGCCGGGGAGAAAACACGATGCTTGATCTCCCCAGCCTTGGTATATGGGAAGCTCCCATGGCCTCAATCGCCAGTGGGAGCGATCCTCCTGATCTTGTTGATGTGCAGGTCAGCCTTTGCTGCTGGCTGCTTCCACTTCGCTCATCGGGATGCCAAGCGCCTTGGCAACTCCTTCGCCATAAGCAGGGTCAGCCTTGTAGCAGTTGTTGATATGGCGAAGCTGAACTTCCTTGGTTGTACCTTGCATAGCACGGGCCGTATTGTCGAACAGTCTCTGCTGCTCATCCGGCGTCATCAAGCGGAACAGCTTGCCCGGTTGTTCATAGTAGTTGTCGTCGTCTTCACGGAAGTTCCAGTAGTTGGCTGCACCGAACAGATCAAGAGGCGGCTCCTGATGCTCCTTGCTGTCCTGATGGACACCGTAGCTGTTCGGGCTGTAAGTGATCTGGTTCGGTCCGCCGACGTTCGGATGGAGGATTCTCATCGCGCCATCTCTATGGAACGGGCAGAAGTTCGTTGCGGCTTTCGGATAGTTGACCGGAATCTGCCAGTAGTTGACACCCAGGCGATAGCGTTGCGTGTCGCCGTAGGAGAACAGGCGGCCTTGCAGCATGCGGTCTGGCGAGAAACCGATACCTGGTACGATGTTCGCCGGCGAGAAGGCTGCTTGCTCCACTTCCGCGAAGTAGTTCTCTGGATTGCGATTCAGTTCGAGAACACCGACTTCGATCAGCGGGAAGTCCTTCTTGTACCATACCTTCGTCAGGTCGAACGGGTTGTACGGCATGCTGTTGGCTTGCTCTTCCGTCATGACCTGGATGTACATCGTCCACTTCGGATAATCACCGCGCTCGATCGCTTCATAGAGGTCTCTCTGGTGCGTCTCGCGGTCCTTGCCGATCATTCTCTCAGCCTCTTCGTCCGTCCAGTTCTTGATGCCTTGTTGCGTCTTGAAGTGGAACTTCACCCATACGCGTTCATTGTTCGCGTTGTACATGCTGAACGTATGGCTGCCGAACATATGCATATGTCGATAGCTTGCGGGAATGCCGCGGTCGCTCATGACGATCGTGACCTGATGCAGGGCTTCCGGCAGGCTGGTCCAGAAATCCCAGTTCGCTTGCGGGTTCTTCATATTTGTCTTCGGGTCGCGCTTAACGACGTGGTTCAGGTCCGGGAAGCGCTTCGGGTCGCGGAAGAAGAACACCGGCGTATTGTTGCCGACGAGGTCCCAGTTTCCTTCCTCCGTGTAGAATTTGATCGCCGTACCGCGAATATCCCGTTCAGCGTCGGCTGCGCCGCGTTCGCCAGCAACCGTCGAGAAGCGGATGAAAACTTCCGTTTGCTTGCCGATCTCGGAGAACAGTTTCGCCTTCGTATACTTCGTGATGTCATTGGTGACGGTGAAGGTGCCATAAGCGCCTGAACCCTTGGCGTGCATGCGGCGTTCCGGGATGACCTCACGGTCGAAATGGGCCATCTTCTCGAGGAGCCACACGTCCTGCAACAATACCGGGCCGCGCTTGCCGGCTGTAAGTGTGTCGTCGTCATTTGCGACAGGAGCACCGAAGGCTGTTGTTAACCTCTTGTTTTGATCGTCTTGATTGGACATCTTCTATAATTCCTCCTTGTTTATAATTATTATTATTTTATATTCAATATCATATTAAATATTCTACAGGATTGCAACTCTTTTAATCTAGTTATTTTGAATCGATTTCCCAGAACCGCATGAAAGCTTCCTATCCCGTTGGTGCGCTGTGATGCGCTCGCCGGGAATCCATCGTTCCTCCGGCGGTCTAATGAACTGCCGATTAATCCGTATGACTCAGTCCTGGCGGGCCGAAGGCCGCTTTATCAATGAGTCCGACTGCTTGTTCAGAGTACCTTGTTGAAAGCGCTGTCATTTGGTGGATGCAAAAAAACGGCCGCTTGATTCGATCAAGCAGCCGCCTGCAATCTAGACCAACTTATGCCGATACCACTTGTCCCCCCGGAAGCGGAGGGTGAAGATGATGCCCCTGACCAGCCATTCGGTGATCATCGCCGCCCATACGCCGAGCACGCCGAAGCCGAGCGTAACGCCGAGCACATAGCCGAGGATGACGCGCAGCAGCCACATCGTGAGCATCGAGGTGATCGAGGTGAACCTCGAATCCCCCGCAGCGCGCAGGGCCGACGGCATGATGAAGCTGATCGACCAGAACAGCGGCTGAGCCAGAAGCAGCATAAGCGTCAACTGGAAGATCAGCGGCACGATCTCATCCGGCGGCGAGAACAGCGCCATGAGCACGGGGAACAGCGGCAGGATCAGGATGAGCGCGACGATGAACGTCATCGACGAGAGCCACAGGAAGGCTCGAACGTATCTGCGGGCGTCCTGGATATCGCCGCGGCCGATGCATTGTCCAACAACGGTGACGATGGCGATACTGAGCGCAGCCCCCCCTATCTGGGACAGCATGGAGATCGATCCGCTAATCGCGTTGGCGGTGATCGCCAAGGTGCCAAATTGCACGATGTATGTCTGGGTTAACAGCTTGCCGCCGTTGAAGAACATTTGCTCCGCTGCGAAAGGCAGACCGACGAACATGATCTTCTTCACGATCGCCATATCGACATGCAGCACATCGCGAATGCGAAAATGGATCTTATGGCAATACTTCAAGATATAGATCGTTGCAGCCGAGGCACCGATCACCTTAGCCAAGATTAACGAGATCACCAGTCCCATGACTCCCATATCGAAACCTACGATGAATAGGATGTTTAACCCGAGATAGGTGAGATTCATGATGAGGGACAGGATCAGGCACACTCTTGTCTCCGCGATGCCGCGGAGCACGCCCGTGATCGCCGAATATAAGCCCAGGAGCGGAAACGTGATGCAATTGCCGATGAGGTAGATGCGTGCATTGTGCAGCACATCCGCATCCGCACGGCCAAACAGCAGTTGCAGGGTCGGATGATGAAAGACGAGCACGAGAACAGCGATGGCAAGCGATGCGACCGTTACCGTGGAGAGCGCCTGCGAAGCAGCGCGGGTGACCATCTCGCCTCTGCCGCTGCCTTTGTATTGCGAGACGATGACGGTACCCCCGGTAGCCAGGGCGATAAATACATTGGCGATGAAAATAATGAGCGAATCAACCATGCTGACCGCACTAACCGCCGCCACACCGGACGAACTGATCATCGCTGTGTTGAACAGGCTGATGAGGATGAGAAAAGCCTGGTCCGCCAATACCGGCAGGATGATGGCGATGATCTGCTTATAGTCGAACATATTGCCGGATAGAGACCGGTCAAGCAGCCGGATGGTTCCCGACTTCCATGTATGAAGCATGGATTTCATCTAATGATCACTTCTTGTCTATTTTTTCTATCGAAGCATTTGAGACATTATACCACCGTCGTTTGAAACTTTCAGTACATTTTTCGTAAACTAGGCGAGCCTATCGATTCGTCATTCCTCTCCACAGACGAAGCAACCTGTAAGGTCCTCCCATAAAGCAAATAAAAAACCTTATGTCGGGATTGACATAAGGTATCGGTGATTATGTAATGGTGGGCTCTCAGGGACTCGAACCCTGGACCAGATGATTAAGAGTCACCTGCTCTACCAACTGAGCTAAGAGCCCGTATTATCTTGTTGCAAAGCTCGTTTACCGAAGCAACATTGATTATTTTACTCGCCTTGAGTTCATCTGTCAACTTTAAATTTTACCAATCATCAACTCATCCATCATCGCCCCTAAACCGCGCCACAACAGCATTTTCTCCGTTCCCCGGGCATTTTCGTTCGACAAGGGTTGAAAAATTTTTGAGAATGTATTTCTTAAGATATCCTTTATGAGCGCTTAATAAATTCTTTATTTTTACCAGCTATACTGGATGAAGGATGGGGAGAAACGGAAGGGGTAGATCATGATGGACCAGCGCTTGCGGATTCTCAGAGATTCGGAAAAATTGTGCTATCGCGTTTGCTATTTCCTGCTGGAGAATGAGAAGCTTGCTCTGGAAACCGCCAAGCTCGCGTTGTTGGAACTTGCCCGGAACCCGGATTTTTATGAATGCCCCCAGGAAGAGAAACAGGACATCATTCGCCGCGTCGCTGCTAAGAAATGCCTGGTTGCCTATTATCATAATCAACAAGATCAAAGGTTGGGATGAACACCATCACGTTCCTCCCAACCTTTCGTTTGCTGAATGGCTTTCAGAGTTCCCCCTTCCAAAAGAAGAGTTATCTGAGACTCTTGCTCCATGGCTCAACACGGCGATGGCTTTCATCCTCTGACAGATCCTCAACCCTTGTCATGATCGACCAACGGATGCCTACCGGGTCAAGAATGCTCGCATATCGATCCCCGGAAACGAAGTTCTTCGGCTGTTCCCGTACCACAGCCCCATTGGCAACCGCCACCGCTTCCCCGTCTCCGGGTAAATCACACCTGCTTGCATCCCCAGAACGTTTACATAGAAATGAATCCGTCCCATTCAGATCCGGCGTAACCAAAGCGACATGATGAAATCCTGCCCACGGGCTATACATTGGCCGCCTCTCCTCTCCGACGCTTTCGGAACATATGCCAGTACCGAACCAAACCGATCAGCACGAACACGACCAGCCATTGGGCCGGGATAAGCGCTTCGAACGTTCGGCCGCTTACGAGCTCAATCGTTACTGCGCCAATCATCAGCACTGCAAGGCCGATGGCAGCCGCTAGGGTAAATCTCGGCCAGAGAAGCCCGAGCGCTCCAATCACCTCAGCGCATCCGACAGCGATCCGCATCCAATCCTTCAGTCCGAGTTCTTGAAACATCTCGATCATCCGCTCGGTTCCAACCATCTTCTGGACCCCATTCTGCAAGAAGAATATCGCTGTCAGCCATACGGCCGCCCAGCCGAGCCATTTGACCACCTTCCACTTCATCACAGAACACCTCCGAGAGAATTATTAGAATTCTAACTATATACCGAAAAAATTATGGCTTCTCTAAGGCGCCGATCAGCTTAAGCAAGCCTGTCTTGAGCAGCTCAAGATCCTCGTCGGCCATCGCTTCTCGTACTTTCTCCTCGACTGCCGCCCCGAAGTGCTTCGTCTGCTCAGCCAGCTCGTGCCCCGCTTCGGTCAGAAACAACTGCTTGCTGCGCCCATCTCTCGGATCCTCCTTTCGGACGATGAGTCCCCGCTTCTCCAGTCCGTTCATCAGGCTGGTCACGCTCGGCTTCTCGATCATGAGGATGTCCTCCAACTGGGAAGAAGTGATCCCCGGATAGTGCAGCAGGATGCCTAGAGCGCTCCATTGCGTATGCGAAAGGCCGTATTCCCGCAGCAGGTCCTGCATCTCCCGCCGCAGCAGCGTATATCCGACCTTCATCAGTCTGCCGATCGGCCCTTGATCGTAATTCCAGTTCGGTGTCTGTTGCGTCATTTGAACCCCTCTTTTAGTTAGAATTCTAACTATATGTTATGGGTTCTGAACTCGGATGTCAATGGGTTCATATGTTCGATAACGACAGATGCGACAACCAAATGAAGGATGCATTAACTGCCGCATGATCACTGGAAGATCAACCGGGTCGGATGATGATCGATAATCAACTTGGCTTTAAGAATGCGGACACAAGAACTGGTTTCATTTTCCACCATTCTTTTTCGCCATTTCCCACAATAATTACCTGGTAAAATCTCAGCAATCCTTTAGTATTAGGTCTTATGGGCCTCAAAACCCCATGATGTCCAATGACAACAGGAGGCTGGATCATGACTAACGATTCAAATCATCCAGAACAACAAGAAACCAAACCACTTCGTAAAGCCAATGACAGCGATCAAACCCCTACGCAAGGCTCAAGCACGAACTCACCCGGGAAGAAAAAACTGGTGAAGCTGATCGGCTCCGGAATCATCGTCGTTATCGTGCTGGTCGCGCTATTCTTCGTATGGAAAGACGGGGGAAGCAAGAGCAATTTCACCCAGAAGCAGACAATCGTAAGATATTCAGTTGACGGTCAAGACACCGTTGTGATGAACGGGCAGAAATTTGATGTGGAAGAAGACTTGTGGGGGCTGTCAGAGAGCCTGGATTCTTCCGCTATTGCCGTGATGACTTATGACGAATCCTCGGAAACCCGCGCCCTGTGGTATCTGAACGGCAAAGACCAGCCGGTGAAAGTGGCGGATGATATCGGGAACTTTGTCATATCGGATGATGGAAACAAAATTGCCTACATAACCGATGTGGATGAAGACTTCGAGTATGGCACGCTGCGTCTGTTCGACGGATCGAAGAGCGAGATCATCGACCATGACGTGTATGCAGGATATTTCCATCTGTCTCCGGATGGTAACTCCATCGTATATCTGAAGGATCTCGAGGAAATGAACGCCTATGTGAAGAACGGCAGCAAGAGCCCGGAGAAGCTGGGGGACTATGTGTTCCCGTTCGCCGTCTCCAACAACGCCAAATATATCTACTATATGGAGTTGGATGAGGACAACGAGGAAATCGGACACCTCTATGTACAAAAAGGCAAGGACCAAACTCGGCTCAGATCCAATGTGTCCGTAGAAGACCTGACCCTGCTGTTCAACCAAGACTACTCCCAAGTGCTGATCTCCGAGGACGGAAGATCTTACCTCAGCAACGACGCCAAGGAAAGCATCCCAGTGACCAGATCCGAGCTCATCTTCACGGTTGATGAGGTCGCATCGCGCAGTTGGGGTCTGCCTGAATATGAATGGTGGAAAGACAGCTTCCGCGTGTTCGCCGTAAGCGATCTGACCAGCCCGCTGTTCCACAACGACTCTGGCGATATCGTATCTATCGATAGATCCGGCAACAGTGAGACGCTCGTCAGCGAAGCCTGGGACGCCTATGTGACCGCTGACCACAACAAGGTCGTGTATATCGATGAGCGTGAACGCCTGATCCGCAGATCATTGAAGAATCCAGGCGAGGAAGCAGAGATCATCTCGCGGGATGTTATGACCTTCCTCACGACGGATGACGCCAAGGTCATCTATTATCTCGATTACAACAACGATCTGTATGTCGTTAAAGGCTCCAGCGAGCCGAAACTGCTGATGATGGATGTGGACTACCCGATCGATCTGACCCCTGACGGCAAGCAAGTCATCTTCATGTCTGATTACCGTTATGAAGGCGGCAATCTCTACTTCTCCAAGAACGGCGGGGAACCGAAGAAGATCGCTGAGGACGTGTACACCTTCGTCATCACGGAACAAGGCATGTTCTTTGCCAAGGATTACGATGAAGGGTACTTCGACCTGTACTTCACCAGCAACTTCAGCTCATCCGAGCTGATCGGCAGTGAAGCTGAATCGCTCTGGTACTAACTTAGTTCTATTTCTTAAAGGCAAAACGGCCCTATCATGGATGGGGCCGTTATTGCATATCTGGATCATGGTGAAACTGCTGAAGCACCAAGCAGTTCCAGTACCTTGCGGGCAGCCGACTCGCCGGACTGCGGATTCTGGCCAGTGACGAGCTTCCCGTCAACTTCAACATGGTTGGACCACGGAGGCGCGGCTTCGAAGGCTGCACCGAGCTCTCGAAGCCTGCTCTCTAGCAGGAATGGCATCACCTCGTCATACTTCGCCCTACGCTCCTCTTCATCCGTGAACGCCGTCAGCCGTTTGCCACGCACATAAGGCTCGCCTGACGAGAGCTTGACACCTACAAGCCCCGCCGGCCCATGGCATACCGCACTCACCACCTTGCCAGCCTCCGCGAAGTCGCGGATCAGGGCCTGCAGCCGCTCATTGTCCGGCATGTCAAACATCGTCCCATGTCCACCGGGAAGGAAGATCGCATCGTACCCATCGGCGGATACCTCATCGATCGGTACCGTCGACTCCAGCAAGCCGATCGCCTCCCGCCATTTCTCTTCCTGCTCCGCATTCAGGCTGCGGGGATCGATTGGCGCTTTCCCGCCTTTGATGCTGGCTACCGTCATCTGGTATCCAGCTTCCTTGAACACCTCATAAGGCTCGGCGAATTCGGATAACCAGATACCGGTCGCATGTCCGGGCTGTATCTCATGATGGCTGGTTACGACAAATAATACCTTTCGCTCCATAAGTACACCACTGCTCCCTTCTCGATCTGACTATCACGCCGGCTGTGATACTTCTAGTGTATGCATAGACGTGATATAATACAAATAATATTAATATAGTGGTGGTATAAATAATCTTATGGCTGATTTCGAATGGTTCCGCTCTTTCATCGCCATCTACCGGCAGGGCTCCGTCTCTTCCGCTGCTGCCCTGCGCCATATGACCCAGCCGGCTCTCACGCAGCATCTGGCAGCTCTGGAGGCAGAGATCGGCGAGCCGCTGTTCTACCGGACGCCCAGGAAGATGGTTCCGACGGAACGGGGCAGAATCCTGTATACACAAATCGTGCAAGCCATGGACCGGCTGGAGAACATCAATTCCCAGTTCATGCACAGCAGAGTGAGTCCGATCCTGAGAATCGGCGGGCCAGTCGAATACATGCATGAACGCTTCATTCGGCTGATGCCTCCTGCTCCTTACACTTATTCGATGGTATTCGGCGAGACGAGGGGCTTGCTGCAGCAACTCAAAGCCCATGAGATCGACGTGATGCTGGCCACCCAGCATATCGCATCCCCTGGACTTGTCTATACGGAATTAACTGTGGAAACCTTCATGCTGGTTGGCCACAAGGATGAACCCGGGGTCGAAGGCGCAGATTTGGAGGAGATTCGAAAAGTTCTGGAGACTAAAGACTGGATCGCCTATCATGCAGATCTTCCGATCATTCGCAGATTCTGGCGCGAAGCCTTCACCAGCCGAGCTTCGATGCAGCCGCGCTATATCGTTCCTGACCTGCGGCTCATCAAGCAGCTCGTGATGATGGGCCGAGGCATCAGCGTCTTGCCAGACTACCTGATCCGCCAGGAAGTTGCTGAAGGACTCCTCAAGGAGCTGTGGACCCCTCCCAGGTATCCGTCCAATCAGCTATGGCTCGTCTACCGCACCTCCGACCAAGAAGATCCAGCATTTGTCGATTGGCTGAATCAAGTCACAGCGAATGCAGGCATGTCCACATAACCAAGAACAACGCCGTGAGTTGCGGTTTTCTTCCGCAGGACGGTGTTTATTGCCTGAACCTGGCACCTCTTGATGTGTCTTGATTCGCCTGATGACGTGCCTGCCGATAGGATCTAAGCGGCATCCCGTCCTTAGATGGACGGGATGTTTGTTGCTTAGGCGATCAGTCATAATTCATCAATAGGCTGGCAACAATAACCTCGTCTCTTCATCAACATTTTGATCCTACACCGCCAGGAGGTGCTTCTGTTTGGCTCTCAATCCTTATCTGATCTTCGATGGCAATGCCCGCGAAGCCGCGTTATTCTATGCCCAAGTGTTCGGTTTGGAGGAACCGCGGATCATGACCTACGGTTCGGTACATTCCGAAGGCTTGCCGCCTGGTGCAGAGAATCTGGTCATGCACACCTCCTTGGACATCGCGGGCGGCAAGTTGATGATCAGTGACAACTATCCAGATGCCCCTTATCAACAAGGGAATAACTTCACCATCGCTTATGTGAGCAACGATGAGGCGGCGATCCGCAGCGCTTATGAGAAGTTGAAGGAGGGCGGCACCGTTAAGATGGAGTTGCAGGAGACGCCGTGGAGCAAATGTTACGGCGCGGTGATCGACCGTTTCAACATCGAATGGCAGTTCAGCCATGAAGCGTAAGAGGAGATCCATTCAGGATCTCCTCTTACGTTTAGGCATGGGGTTATCAGTCTTGCTTCGGTATAAATCTTCCGAACAATGCAGAACTTAACAGAGTACCAATATGATCTCAAGGAAGTGTGTTAAGTTGAGCAAACGTCTGGAGAATAAAGTCATCGTCATCACAGGGGCGGCGATGGGGCTTGGTCAAGCAACAGCGGTGGAGGCAGCCAAAGAAGGCGCGAAGCTGGTGTTGGTTGATCTGAACGCCGATGCTTTGGAACAAACGAAACAGGAGATCGCTGCCAAGTATCCGAACACCGAGATCTTGACGGTAGTAGCCGACGTCTCGAAGGAAGATGATGTGCGCAACTATGTGGAGGAAACCGTCAAACGGTTCAACCGCATCGACGGATTCTACAACAACGCCGGGATCGAGGGCAAGCAAGCGCTGATCCCGGACTATGATGTCAACGTCTTCAAGAAAGTCATCGACGTCAACCTGCTCGGTGTCTACTATGGACTTCGCTATGTGATTCCGGTCATGAGGAAGCAGCAATATGGACGAATCGTCAACACGGCCTCGGTGGGCGGCATTCGCGGTGTGCTTAACCAAGTGCCATATGTCGCCAGCAAACACGCCGTATCAGGCATGACCAAGAATGCGGCGCTCGAGTTTGCACGAGAAGGCATCGTCACCAATGCGATAGCCCCAGGCGCCATATTGACGCCGATGGTTGCAGGCTCGTTCAAACAGGTGAATCCGGAAGATCCGAAGAAAGCGGAGTTGGAATTTGCCCAGGGCAATCCTATGAAGCGGCTCGGACTGCCGGAGGAAGTTGCGAAGGTGGTCGTATTCCTGCTCTCAGAGGATTGCAGCTACGTTAATGGCCAGACCATCGCGATCGATGGCGGCCAGTCGAATGTGTATGGGTTTGTGTAAGCAAGTGATAAAAAGCCGCTTCGTTACTGACAGGTATCGAAGCGGCTTTTTATTGGCTCAGTTTCATTGAAGATGATGCTTCTTCATACTTGCTCCGTCAGGATCACAGCTCCGCTCTTGAGCGTATTGCCAATCGTACATCCGCGCTCCGCGATGGTGATGAGTTTCTTGCGATACGCCGGTTCGAGCGACTCGGGGAGCTTAACCTTCACATGCAGATGGGAGAATTGATTCGCCTGCGGGTCGGCCTCCTTGGTCGCCGTCACATCAACCTCCAACTGCGCCGGGTCATACTCGATGTTGTCACGCTCCAGCACCTTCTGGATCGTGATCGTCACGCACAGCGCGACCGATGCCTCCAGCAGTTCCCGTGGCGACAGTCCTTCGCTGTTCGGCGTTCTGCTGCCCTTCACCTGTATGCCGGCTTCATTGCTGATCTGTGCTTGCCCGTCTATCGTTTTTACGTTCGTCATATGGTTCTCCTCCTGTCTTGCTGTCGCTGATGATCAGATGACACGATGTTGTGATTACTCTCGTTCTTTCATGCTTTCCGGAAAATGACACGCAACCTGATGGCTCGATCCTGCGCTTCGCAGGCTTGGCACCTCGATCTTGCATCTCTCCGTGGCGTACGGGCAACGTGTATGGAACACGCAACCGGAAGGCGGATTGATGGGTGACGGCACCTCGCCGCGCAGCACGATGCGCTCTCGCCGCCGTTGCCGCGAATAATCTGGAACAGCCGAGAGCAGCGCTTGCGTATAAGGATGCTGTGCATTCCGGAACAACTCATCCGTTGGCGCTTCCTCGACGATCGTTCCAAGGTACATGACACCTATGCGATCCGAGATATAGCGGACGACGCTCATGTCATGGCTGATGAACAGCATCGTTAACTTCATCTCTTGCTGCAGCTTCTTGAACAGATTCAGAATCTGCGACTGAATCGACACATCAAGCGCTGATACCGGCTCGTCACAGACGAGGATGTCCGGCTTCAGGATTAAGGCACGTGCGATGCCGATCCGTTGTGCCTGACCCCCGGACAGTTCATGCGGATACCGGAAATAATGCTCCGGTCTGAGTCCCACTGCATCCAACATGCGAAACACTTCTTCACGACGCGCTGCCTGACTTCCCAATCGGTGGATGATCAGCGGCTCCTCCAAGATGTCTCCGATCCGCTTCTTCGGATTGAGCGAGGAGAACGGGTCCTGGAACACAAATTGGATCTTCCGGCGCATCATCCGGTAGTCCTCACGAGACAGCTTATACAGATCGGTTCCCCGATATCGAACCTCACCAGTAGTAGGCTTCGTCAATCCGACGATCATGCGGCCCGTGGTGCTCTTGCCCGAGCCGGATTCGCCGACGAGGCCGTAAGTTTCCCCTTCATACAATCGAAGGGACACGTCCTTTACGGCAGTCACCATAGCTCGTTTCCAGAGCGAGTTCAGCGTCCGCTGAGCAGGGAATAAGCGGCTGACGTTCACCACTTCCAGCAACGGCTGTTTCTCATGCGATACCTCATTCGCTGGCATCGCCATACCCCCTTCCTGCTCCGCTTGACAACTCGTCGATCTCACGATGCCTCCAGCATCTGACGGAACGGCCATCGCCAAGGGCTTCGGCAGGCGGCTCCTTCTCTCGGCAATGATCATTCGCGTAAGGACAACGCGTGCTGAATCGGCAACCTTGCGGCACGCTGTGCAGGGAAGGCACCGTCCCTTGGATCACGTGCAGGAACGCATTCCGGTCGGTATCGAGCCGAGGGATCGATTGCAGCAGTCCCCGCGTATACGGATGGCGCGGCTGCTGAAACAGCTCGTCCGTTCCCGCTTCCTCGACAATTTGACCGAGATACATTACTTTGACCGAGTCGCATATATCTGCGACGATCCCCAGATCATGGGTGATGAACATAATCGCCATGCCCATCGTCTCATTCAATTGCACGAGCAGGTCGAGGATCTGGGCCTGAATCGTTACGTCCAACGCGGTCGTTGGCTCATCTGCGATCAGCAGTTTCGGCTGGCAAGCGAGGGCGATGGCGATCATCACCCGTTGCTGCATGCCGCCTGACAACTGATGCGGGTACTCATGCACCCGAGTCTCCGGTGATGGAATGCCGGTGAGCCGCAGCAGTTCTACCGCCCGCTCCCGCGCTTCCTTGCGCGACAGCTTCTGATGCAGGCGCAGCACTTCCTCGATCTGGTGTCCTATCGTATGAACCGGGTTCAGCGACGTGAGCGGATCTTGGAAGACAACGGAGATCTCATTGCCGCGAATCTCGCGAAGCTTGGACAGCGGCAGATCGAGCAGATTGCGGCCTTCCAATAGAACGGCCCCGGCATATTCGATCGAACTCGAAGGTTCCAGCAATCGGACGATCGACTGGCTCATGACGCTCTTGCCGCTGCCTGACTCGCCAACGATGCCGACGATCTCTCCTTGCCGGATCGTCATATTGACGCCATCGACGGCGGTCACCTTGCCCCGCGGAGTATGAAACTGCACTTTAAAATCACGAAGCTCAAGTAAAGGCTGACCCTTCTGTCCACCCACGATCTCCACCCCCGTTTCTATCATCAAGATTTCTTGCTTCTTCCGGATATGCGCGGGTCCATATAGTCACGAAGTCCATCCCCGAGCAGGTTCAAGCTCAGCACGGATAGGACGATCATTGCTCCCGGGAAGACGATCATCCACCATGCTTTGGAGAAGACGAGCTTGCCCGCTTGCAAGATATTGCCCCAGCTTGGATCAGGGGCCGGGATGCCGACGCCGAGGAAACTCAAGGCTGCCTCCGAGATGATCGCTTCCGCGAATACGAAGCTCGCTTGCACGAGCAGCGGCGACAACGTACCCGGCATGATATGCCGCCATATGATGCGCGTGCTGCTGGCCCCTTGGACGACCATGGCCTCGATGTACGTCAGATTGCGCACAGACAGAGCGGCCGATCTGACGATGCGGGCCACACTCGGCGTGGAGACAATAGTCAGCGCGATGACGACATTCGTCACGGACGCGCCAAGCGCGGCCATCAGCGCGATCGCAAGCAGCACGCCAGGAATCGCATACAGTCCATCGCAGATTCGCATCAGGATATGGTCCAACGCACGGTAATAGCTCGCATACAGGCCGATCACCAGCCCCAGAAGCGATGACAACAGCGAGACGAGCAGCCCTACGCCGATCGACACTCGCGCGCCGTAGATGATCCGTGTCAGAAGATCGCGGCCGAATTCATCCGTACCGAACCAATGCTCGGAGCTTGGCGCTTTCAGCCGATCCACGACCTTCATCGCGGCCGGATCATAAGGAGCAAACAGCGGTCCGACCAGCGCGATCAAGAGGAGCAAGAGGAAGATGCCAGCGCCGATCAACAGCCCATAATTCGATTTTACCCGCAGGAGGCGCAGCTTCCGCTGCTCTCCCAGCATCTGTTTTCTGATCGTCGCAAGATCAGTTTGTTGTTCAACAGTCATGATCGTACTCCCCTAACACGCATTAACGGCGCCCCAGCCTAACTCTGGGGTCGACAGCTCCGTACAGCAGATCCACGACGAGGTTGATGCCGACATAAATGATCGTGATGATCAGCACAACCCCCTGGATAACCGCATAATCACGCCGCTCGATCGAGTTGATGATGAGCTGGCCGAGTCCGGGAATATTAAAGATCGATTCAACGACCACCGCGCCTGTCACCAAGGTCCCGAACGATTGGCCAAGAACGGTCAGCACAGGCATCAGAGAATTCCGGAACACATGACCCGTGATGACACGGAACTCATTCAACCCTTTGGAACGTGCGGTTTTGATATAGTTGTGGCTCATCGTCTCCAGCATGGCAGCGCGAGTCATGCGGGTGATTAAGGCAGCCTGGATCGTACCCAGGGACAAGCCCGGCAGGATCAGAAACTTCAGATGTTCCCATAGCCCGCTGCTCAGAGGCTTGTAACCGGCGATCGGAAGCCAGCGCAGTTCCACGCCGACCAACAGCATGAGCAACATCCCAAGCAGGAAGCTTGGGACCGCCATGCCCAGAAGCGAGAGGCCCATCAGCGAATAATCCGTCAGCTTGCCCCGCTTGTATGCGGCAAGCATGCCGAACGGGATCGCCAAGATCACCGCAATCAACTGCGCCAGGATAGCCAGCGACAATGTTGGTCCGATGTGCTCGGCGATCGCTTGTCCAACCGACTGCCGCATGAAGATCGAATCGCCCAGGTCCCCTCTCAGCAAACCTCCGACCCAATGGAAATATTGCTCCAGAAGCGGACGGTTTAACCCAAGCTTCTCATTCAGCGCATCGATCTCCTCCTGGGATGCCTCTAGACCGAGTATCGATGATGCCGGATCGCCCGGCGTCAGGTGCATGATCATGAAGATGACGATGGTCACGACGAACAGCACGGGGATCAGCGATAATATTCGTTTGACCAGATAAACAGCCACAGGAATCCCCCATTGCTTTAAGCTTCAATTTGACTTCTTAATAAATAACATAAGCAGGGTGCTCTGTCGAGACACCCTCCTTACGTCAATTGCATTTGATTATTTGCGAATCTTGGCGTTCCAAGCAACCGGCGCTTCAAATTGCTCATATCCCTCGATATTCTTGGATACGGCAACCAGCGAGTTGTAATGGCCGATAACGGTCGAAGAGCCGATCTCGTACAGATAGCCTTGCAGCTCATCCCATACCTTGGCTGCTTCTTCCGAAGAGGATGCGGTGCGGATCGCCACGAGCGAATCCTTCACCTTCTGGTCGTCCAGCCCCGCCCAGTCCGGCGTTACAGCGAGAAGCTGCGGAGGCGTGAGCTGATAGCCCGTGCTGGCTACGAACAGATCCCACTTGCTGCGGTCATTCTTCGTTTCGAGGAATGTCGGGAAGTCGTAGTTGTCGACCTTCACGTTCATGCCGATCTGGCGAAGCTGCTCCTGGATGACGAGTGTTGCGGTGTACATTTCATTGTAATCCTTCGTCGTCAGCAGCGTGATCTCTTCACCATTGTAGCCCGCTTCGCTCAGCAGTTGCTTCGCCTTCTCTACATTGGCTTGGTTGTAATATTCCGATCCTGCATCCGTAGCCCATTGCGTTTGATTCAGGTTCATATAACCCGGATCAAGCGTGTACAGTTCCGGCTTGGCGAAGCTTGCGAGCATGATCTCTTCATTGTTGAGTGCCGCGATGATCGCCTGGCGCAGCTTGACGTTATCTGCGAGCACTCCATCTGCCGTGTTCAGGAACGCCGTCAGGGTACCGCCCGGAGCCGTTTCCAGCGTCAGTCCAGATTCTGCTGCCAGTTCGTCGTAATTCTCGATCGGAATATCTGCCACGATATCGTACAGGCCTGTCTTGGCACCTGCGATGCGCGTCGAATGATCCGTTACGAAGTGGAAGTAGATATTCTCGGTTGGAGCTTCCTTGCGTCCGGAGAAGCCGCTCGGCTCGGAGTTAACCGGTTGATAATCCTCGTAGCGAACCAGATGAATGTATTGGTCTTGCTTCCATTCGTTGAATTTGTATGGTCCGGTGCCGATATATTCGGTTACGCCTTCTGCACCGGCTGCTTCGATAACTTCCTTCGGCATGATCGCAGGGAAGTTCGCTCTCGTTGCCATCAGGATCAACACGTCAGAAGCAGGTTGTTGCAACGTCAATTTGACTGTGTAAGTATCCACTTCTTCAAAGTTCGCACCGCTCAGCAGCGACTTGGCGCGGGACGAAGTAACGAGCCAGCGGTTCATCGAGGCAACGACGTCTTCAGCCGTCATCTCCTTGCCGTTATGGAACTTCACGCCTTGTCTCAGCTTGAACGTATAGGTAAGGCCATCGTCGCTGATGTCAACGGATTCGGCCAACATCGGAACCGGCTCATAATCAGCGTTCAGCGTGTAGAGCTGCTCGAAGATGTAGAGCGCCGTATTGAGTGCAACCTGGGACACCGTCATCGCCGAATCCAGAGTTGGCGGTTGTGCAGTCACTGCGATATTGATCGTATCCCGATACTCAACTGCGGTATCGCCAGACGACTCTTGACCGCCTGTCGAGTTATTGCCGGAGGTGTTGTTCGTCGATCCGCTGTTGCCGCCGCATGCTGTCACGATCAGCGCGAGACTCAGGATGACCCCCAAAAACCATAACTTTCTGTTCTTCATTTGATGTTCCTCCCCAAATTGTATATATCTGTCAATCCCGACCTTTTTGGTCGGATATAGACGTAATACTATAACTTTCATTCCAATTTGTCAACTAGTTTTGGTTCGTGCTGTTAATTTTCCCTGTTCCGTCGCATCATCATACTCCAGATCGTATGGGAAATGCTGTTTTGGAATATTGCAGAACCGATGCTCAGCGGTATAACTAGCGTCATCAATTGATCGGTATCGCATATACCATAAGCCTGAATCCGTTCATCTCGCCGATCCAACCATCCAGGCCAGACATACTGCTTCTCATGAAAAGATCCAGGTACTCTCGCACTACTTCGATATGGCACATGCAGGAATTTAGGATGAAATATAGAATACATTTCTACATGATTCAACAACTGGTAGAATTGCATAACAACATCATCATTTTGATCAGCGAGGAAAGAGAACGATGGCACTAATTCAACTTATCAAATATGATGGTACACCAGATGTATACGCATGGAAGCATCCTGAAACCAATCTGGGCACATGGACACAACTGATCGTGAACCAGACCCAGGAAGCGGTTCTGTTCAAGGACGGACGAGCGCTTGATTTATTCGGCCCTGGACGACATACTTTGACAACCGCAAACATCCCTCTTCTGAACAATATCATCAATCTCCCTTTCGGAGGAGAATCACCGTTCGCAGCAGAAGTGTGGTTCGTGAACAAAGTCACCACATTGGATGTCAAATGGGGAACGAGCGTACCTGTGAAGTTGCAGGACCCCAAATACAACATCATCGTCCCTGTGCGAGCATTCGGCCAGATGGGTATCCGGATCGAAGACTCCCGCAAATTTCTGTTGAAGCTGGTTGGCACACTTCCTGCATTCAACCGGGAGAACTTGGTGAACTACTTCCGCGGACTGTTGTTGATGAACATCAATTCCATCCTGTCATCATTCTTCGTTCACCGAAAACTCAGCATATTGGAAGTTAACGCTTATTTGCAGGATATGTCCGATCACTTCAAACAGAACGTCACACCTGGATTAGAAGAATTCGGGATTCAACTCATCAATCTGTTTGTCAATTCCGTCAATCTGCCGGAGGATGACCCATCGATTCAGCGGCTTCGTGATGCCTTGGCACGCAAAGCGGAAATGGACATCATCGGATACAATTATCAACAAGAACGCACCTTCGATACATTGGAAGGAGCTGCGAAGAACGAAGGCAGCATCGGTGCCGGTTTGATGGGAGCTGGACTAGGCCTAGGCATGGGAGTAGGCGTAGGTGGAGCCTTTGCAGGCCAATTTTCCGAACTCAGCAAGGCTTTGGACATAGGTGCGAAACCGAATATGGTTACGTGTCCGAAATGTCAGTTCAGCAATGTTCAGCACTCTAAATTTTGCAGTAATTGTGGAAACTCACTAGGGGATAATGCCAACCAGAGCACACCGTCTCCAGTTATTCACTGTAATTCATGCGGCAAACCGCTGAAGGAAGGCGCAAAATTCTGCATGCATTGCGGAGATCCGTATAATCCTTGTCCAAAATGCGGCGCTGACAATCCAGCAGACAGTCTGGAATGCGTGAAGTGCAAAGAACCTTTACCACGGCCTTGCCCGCATTGTCAACATTCCGTGGCTGCAGGAAGCAAATTCTGCCCGAATTGCGGCGGATCGCTTGTCCAGAAATGCAGCAATTGTGGCAACGAAGTTCAACCCGGCCAGAAATTCTGCAGCTCATGCGGCGAGAAGTTGCAGTAGGGAGGTGCAATGACGCATGAAACTCTTGAGCAATTGGTCAAGACTCTGGCTGCCCATCTATCTCATCGTAGCTGCTGTAACATTGACCATTTTTGTGATCTTATATGGTTTCATGGTGAATACCGCTTCCTTCTGGATCTCCCTCTTGACGGTCCTGGCAGCGGAAACAGCTCTGTGGCTCTATGTCGAGTATATAGCTCGACACCTGGACCAGGTAAAGCGAATGGTTCCAGGATATCTGCTGATCGGAACCGTTCTGATCGCTTATTTTATTCTGGTCGTTTGTTATTCTGTTTTCACCATTCTGACTGAATTGATCTTGACGATCTATATCACACTGCACATGATCACTCTGGCAACCGCGTTGGTATTTGTCGGCATCGGGTTGATCTTCACAAAATCTACAGCAAAACATGAACAAGACTCCCATCAGCAGAAAGTCAGTCTGCATGACCTGCAGTTGCGCTTGAAGAAAGTACAGAACAAGGTCTTAACGGGAGGCATCCCGGAAGGAACGCAATTTGAGTCTGAGATTGCCGAAGTCCTGGAGATTCTTCAATACAGCGATCCGGTCGCGTTGCCTGCCATCGCGCAGCAGGATCGGGAGCTGATGAATGAGGTCAACGCATTGGATGAGGAACTGACCCGTGTGTCAGGTTTATACGCTGCAGGAGAAAGGCCGTCTCTGGAACCGGTTACGCAACGTATTCGTGAATTGAAACAGAAGCTTAAGCTGCGAAACGAGCAGTTGCTCGCTCTGAAGTCATGAGCATGTCCAGTTGACAGGAGGTATAAGATGACATTCGTAAAAAAAAGTGCGGCATTCTTTCTCCAGTTTCTAGGTTTCGCCTGGATCTTTTGTGGTGTGGCGGCAATATTCCTTCCCTCAGAGTCAGGAGCAGATATTACTCCGGTTGGGATATTCTTAGTTATCATAGGTATCGTAGCTTTAGCAGGCGGTCGTAAGTTATGGAAGTCGGCCAAAATGCAGCCAGTAACGAACGAGCTGAAAAATTCACCAAATTTAAATACCAATATAAATACCCAAACCGCAACCAGTTCCAATGCAACCGTTAGAATCTATCGGGTGAGCACTGTCGCAACCACACCGCTCGAGCCTGTCACCGTGGAATGTCACGGATGTGGAAACAAGGTGACGATCCCGTCCAACGATCCTGTCACCTGCGAATATTGCGGCAACCAAGTGACGAGATGAGACGCTTCGGACCAGCGGATATAGCAGAACCGATCCTGACGGATCGGTTCTTATTGCTTCCGCAAGACCTCGAGGCTATCGCGTATGCGGCGTTTCGTTATCGAGTGCAAGAGCAAATAAAAAAACGCCTTAATCAGGCGTTTGTTGTTGATGAGAGATGGTGGACTCGATGGGATTTGAACCCACGACCCCCACACTGCCAGTGTGATGCGCTCCCACTGCGCTACGAGCCCACGTTGTAGTTGTTCATGCAATCATCCGATGCGAACATTACCGATTATAAAACATCGTTAGGCGAAAGGCAAGATGGGAAATGGGACAATTTTATCGGAATCGTCTCCCTGCCCATCTAATCAAGCTTGCGCATCGCATCAACCAGTCGAGTCAGGTGTTGCAATAAATGCTCCTTGTCCCCCGGTTTCCAATCGTTCATAGCGTCACGCATGATTCGCTCACGGGTGCGTTGAATGGTTGCATAGATCTCCTTCCCGCGATCACTTAACTCAGACATGCGCACACGAAAATCTCGGGCTGCAGGATAAGTACGAACCAACCCTGCAGCCTCCAGCTTATCAATCTGTCTGCTGACGCTCGAATAATTTCTTCCCATCATATCAGCCAACTCGCCAACGCTGGTTGAACCAAGATGGCCGATACCCACCAGAACACGGAAGGCTGGTTCCTCCAGTTGCACTCCGCTAGCGGCGATCATTTTCTTGTCCCGGTCAGGCCGATTGATGATGGCGTATAGATCCATTAAAGCTTCAAAAATTTGATTCTCCATGCATTCATTATATCCTGATCACTGGCCGCGGAGTCAAGGGTGCTTGCCAGGCGGTTTCGATATCTTGCAAAGCATACTCCTTCATCAATATCTTGAGCCGCCCCTTCGCAGCCAAATCCAGCACGCTTCGTGCAGAATCCAGCAGATCAGCTTGCGAGACGCTTCTGCCGCCGCTTCCCAAGAGCTGTATGGAAGAAGCGCGCAGGATAGCCGATGGCAGGTTGACACTCTCCTGGCCTGATGCGGTGCCGATACTGACAAAGCAGGTCGGATGACCTTCAACGGTCTGCGCGATAGCGGACATGATGGCAACCGCGCTGTCACCCCACAGGTAATCCAATACGACATCCACTCCTTCGGCAACAACGGGCTTCAAAGCATCGATAAACGCTAGATCTCCTCCTTCTGCGGTCATATCGAAGGCAACAACAGCATCCGCATCTTGCGCTCTCAGCCTGGATTCACTGCGCCCAGTCACGATGATCTTCCCGGCACCTAAGCATCTCGCGATCTGAACGGCTAAGCTGCCAGACGATCCTGTGGCGCCGTTGATCAGCACTGTCTGGCCTGGTTTGAAGTGAGCCCGGTACACCAGTGCCGCCCATGCAGACATACCCGGATTGACGATCGCAGCGGCAGTCACATCATCCAGGCCATCCGGCAATCGGATCAGCATATGCTTTCTGACAAGGGTTTGCTCGGCCAAACTGCCGTAGGGTGCAACGGGCATAGCGAAATACACGCGAGTGCCGTCCTGCAACGTTCCCACACCATCTGCGCCAGCCACGATCGGATACTGAGCACCGGACGATGAGTAGTGTCCGCCCATAGAACGGAACTTGCTCAACTGGCTCAAAGCAGCAGCGGACACATTGACCAATAACTGTCCATCGGATGCAACCGGCCAGGCAAACTCGCCATATACCGGAGCCTCTCCTGATCCATTGATCATTGCAGCTTTCATCTCGAAACACTCCTTCACAAGAGAAATACGTGCATATTGCACATATTAACCATAACATAATTATGTGCATATTGCACCTATTTTTTGGATACAGGAGCATTTCCAGGTAGCCGATTAAGTCAGATACGATAGAAAAGCCGTGGCGATACCGAAATATATCAAGAGCGACAGGATGTCATTCAGCGTTGTAATCAATGGCCCCGAAGCGATCGCCGGGTCGATCCTTAGCTTGTACAGAACGATCGGGACGACAGTGCCGGTGAGCGTGCCGAAGATGAGCGTGATCGAAAGTGAGCTGCCGACGACCAAGCCGAGCATCATATTGCCCTGCCATACATAAGCAATGATCGATATGAGAACGCCGCACACAAGGCCAAGCAAGACACCGACCAGGAGCTCGCGGGTGACAAGGCGCCTCACCATGCCCTTGTCGATATCGCGGACGGTCAAGCCTCTGACGACAACGGCAAGCGACTGTGTGCCAGTGTTTCCTGTCATGCCGGCGATCATCGGCATGAAGAAGGCCAGCGCGACCACGCTTGCAAGCGTCTCCTCGAATTGGTTGATGATCGAACCTGACACAACGCCGATCAGCAGCAACAGAACCAGCCATGGCAAGCGGCGCATGGCAGCAACAGGCGCCTTCGTATCGAAGTCGATCGACTTGCCGGAAGCGGACAACCGCTCGATATCCTCCGTCGCTTCCTGAATCACAACGTCGATGATGTCGTCAACGGTGATGATGCCGACAAGGCGGCGATCATGATCAACCACCGGCAAGGCGAGGAAGTTGTACCGCTCGATCATGCGCGCAGCCTCCTCCTGGTCAGCGTCCACATGGATGAAGATGACCCGCTCATGCATGATGTTCTCGATCTTCTCATCTGGCTCGGCCAGAATCAGGTCGCGGTATGAAACAACGCCGATCAATCTGCGTCGTTCATCGATCACGTACAGATAGTTAAGCGTCTCCGCGATCGCCGCGAATTCCCGCAGTTTCGCCATCACCTCGTTCACGGTATAGTGCCGCGGCAGCCACACATACCGATCCGTCATGATACGGCCCGCGGTCTCCGGCGGATACTGCATGAGATTGCGCACCGCATGCGACTCCTTAGGCCCCATCTTCGCCAATAGCTCCAACCTGCGTTCATCGGTTACATCCTCTAACAAACTGGCCAGATCGTCGTTGTCCATCAGATCCATCACTTGCGCCAGCTTGTCTGCGTCCAGCTTCGTCAGCACATCCACCTGCAGCTTCTGCTCAAGCTCTTCCACAAGGTCCGTGACCTGTTCAATCGGGAGAAGAGACACGAACAGCGCACGATGCCCATCATCCAGACGGCCATAGATACTCGCCAGGTCATAAGGGTGAAGCTCATCAACGATGGCGAGGAAATCTTCCTTGCCCATCTCGCTCAAGCCCTGAATGATGCGTTCGTCCCACTCGCGGTTGTCTGACCGGCTCACGTTCATCGGAATGCCTCCTCGCGGTGCGCAGAGTCTCTTACCCTTATCATGCCCTGCTTCCATACCCCAGCTTCTCTATGCATACTGGACAACCTGGTCAAACCTTCACATAATGGAGTATGGAGGAGAGGATCTGCTATGAGCATCTTGAAAAATGACTGGGCCGACATCATCGGAAACGAATTCGAACAACCCTACTACAAAAAATTGCGGGCATTCCTCATCGAGGAATACCGCCATACCACCGTATATCCGGACATGTATGATATTTTCAACGCTTTGCATTATACGCCCTATGCCAACGTCAAGGTGGTCATCCTGGGGCAAGACCCTTATCACGGTCCGGGGCAGGCACATGGACTGAGCTTCTCCGTCAAGCCGGGAGTTCAGCCTCCGCCCTCGTTGCAGAATATTTTCAAAGAACTGCACGATGATCTGGGGTGTGAGATTCCGAATCACGGTTATCTCGTCAGTTGGGCCGAGCAAGGAGTGCTGCTTCTCAACACCGTGCTGACCGTCCGTGCCAATACACCGAACTCGCATAAGAATCTCGGTTGGGAAATGTTCACAGACAGCGTGATCCGCGCACTCAATGCGAAGGAAGAGCCAGTTGTGTTCATCTTGTGGGGAAGCCACGCGCAGAAGAAGGCCGAACTGATCACCAACACGCGGCATCATCTCATCCGTTCTCCGCATCCCAGTCCGCTCTCTGCGCACCGCGGATTCTTCGGCAGCAGACCTTTCTCGGCGGCGAACCGGTTCCTGCGGGCAGCCGGCCGAGGCGAGATCAATTGGCAGTTGCCGCTTGAAGTATAAAACGGGGAAGTCCAGCGATCTTCGCTTGACTCGCTGGACTTCCCCGTTTCCTTGGGATGCATGAGATTCGTGTTACCTGGGTACACTATCCGATAATTCAAGATTCATTCTGTTCATCTTGGGCAGATTGCTTCGGGTGGTCGCTTCTCGACAACAAGGCGGACAGCTCCTTCATGAACATATTGATGTCCTTGAACTGCCGATACACCGAGGCGAAACGTACATAAGCCACCTCATCGACCGGATACAGTTGCTCCATGACCAACTCGCCGATCTCACGGCTGTCGATCTCGGTGTTGGCCGTATTGCGCAACTGTTGTTCCACCTCCGATACGATTCTCTCCAGCCGTTCGACGGACACAGGACGCTTCTCGCAGGCTCTGAGCAACCCGCGCAGCATCTTGTCCCGGCTGAATTCCTCCCTGCTGCCGTCCTTCTTGATGACGACAAGCGGTGTTTCCTCCACCATTTCGAAAGTGGTGAATCTTTTCTGGCATTGCTCGCATTCTCTTCGTCTGCGTATTGACTTGTTATCATTAGCCGGTCTGGAATCGAGCACCTTTGTGCCGGAATGATCACAATACGGACATTTCATAAACTCCCACCATCCATCCACACATTTCCTGCATACAAGACATTATCCCGCTACATAATAGGACTACACTCGACAAGGAGGTGAACAACAATGGCTCAAGGACAATCTCGCAGCAGTAACGTACTTGTCGTACCACAAGCTACAGCTGCATTAGACCAACTGAAATACGAAGTCGCACAAGAGTTGGGTATCCAGATTCCGCAAGACGGTTATATGGGTAACATGGCAACTCGCGACACAGGTGCTATCGGGGGCCACATTACTCGTCGTCTTGTTCAAATCGCTGAGCAACAACTGGCAGGTCAATTTAAATAATCATGACTTATAATGGGGGCTGGACAGCTTAGGCTGTCCGGCCTTTTGCCATGTTTGAAGAGTCTTGTCCATTGTTACGGTATGCTTGTATTTGTGCTTGTAAGCTCATTATACAGGTTTCTGTATTTTTTGTAATAATAATGGACTCTTTTCACATAATGCCTGGTCTCCTGATACGGAATCTGCTCACTTGTGTCGAGCCGGCCGTCCCACTTGCCCGAAGAGAGCCACTCGCGTACCGCACCTTGTCCGGCGTTGTAGGATGCAGCAACAATCGCGAGACGATCTGCCTCCTGGTCGAGTCCTGACGCCTCAAAGTAAGGGTGGAAATAGTCATACAGGTAGCGAAGATACCATGTTCCCATACGGATATTGATCGTAGGAGTGTCCAGGATGTGCACCGAAGCTTCCGAGAACTCCGGACTCTGATCGGCGATCCATCTCGCCGTCTCAGGCATCAGTTGCATGATTCCGGTAGCCCCTTTGGGGGACACGATATTCGTCTGAAAGTTGCTCTCCACACGGATGATCGCCGTGATCACGAATGGATCGACCAGATACAGTCCCGCGCTGTGCATGATTTCTTCTTTGTAATGCAGAGGATAAATGAGCCGGCCGATGAAGTCCGAATTCCAATACCATAATGCCAACAAGATCATAAGAACGAGCGCGTAAAAGCGCGTTTTACGGAGGACAGTCATCTCAAACCCTTTCGTTCCAAATATTGATCAAGTTGCTTCTCCGTTTCTTCCAAGCTGCCGCTGTTGTCGATCACCACGTCAGCGAGCCGACGCTTGTCCTCCAGCGGCATCTGGGAGCGTATGCGCTCCATCGCTTGGCTCTCCGTCAGACCGTCCCGTTCCATGAGCCTGGCAATCTGAACCGGGAGCGGCACATAAACAACCATCACTTCTGAAAACATATGCTGCAGTTTGGACTCGTATAACAAAGGAATATCCGCCACGACCAGCTTGTCTGGATTTTCCGTTTCATATTGGCGGATCTGACGCATCATTTCCGCACGAATCGGAGGATGCATGATCGCATTGAGCTTCATTCTCTTCTCTTCGTTGCTGAAGATGATTGCACCAAGCTTCTTGCGGTCCAATTCGCCGCTGTCAAGCAGCACCTCCGGACCAAACTCCTCGGCAATTTGTTGCAGAACGGGGCTTCCTGGCATGACGATTTCCCGGGAAATCATATCCGCATCCACGATCAAAGCGCCACGTTCACGCAACAGTCGGGACACAGTGCTCTTGCCGCTCGCAATTCCGCCTGTCAGACCGATATTCATCAAGCACACCTCTATCCATCTATCAGATATGTCAGTTGTTTGAGGCCGACGCTCCTGCTTTGGATCTGTCTTGCACCCGTTCGGCCAACGCTTACCGCTCTTGAGTAGCCGTCGTCCGGTGAATGAGAATGTCATGTATCACAGGAGCCTCACGCATCATGTTTTTAGAATTGAAGGATCTTCGCTAGTCCAAGCACAATCAGAATGATGCCTGGCAGAAGCGTAATCTTCCTCACCCATGATATCCCCGCAGCGAGTGTGCCTGCATGGATGCCGAGCTTCAGGAAGATCGCGCCGAAGGTAGCGATGACGCCTGATGTGATCCAGGGCGACAATCCGATAAACGCCGCGCCGACACCGGCACCGAAAGCATCCAGCGAGAGGGCTGTGCCGAGCAGGGCAGCCTCGCCAGGGGAGATCGTGCCTGAGCGGTCCATATCTGCGCTTGACGGCGTTCGCAGGATCTCGATGACGATGCCAAGCGACCTGACCTCCATGCGCCATACCCGCTTCGGACCGCCTGCTTCGGAAGCAGACGCTACGCCTGTTCCTGCCATGGCGTCTCCTTCGCCATCCTCGTCACGTCTGAGCAACATCTGCAGAACCGCCCAGGCACCGATGATGATCAGGATGGCTCCTCCCGTCCATTTGACGTAACGTTCCGGTATCAGCGGCATGATCAGGTTGCCAAGCAGCATCGCGGCGAGCATCATGATCCCTGAGCATAAAGCGATGATCGCGATTGACGCCTTCGGCAAACGAATCTGGCGCAATCCGTAGTTCAGGCCGACGCCGAAACTGTCGAGGCTCACGGCAAATGCGAGCAACACAATTGACGCTAGATGCAGCATAATCCCGCCTCCCTGTTGTGTCGATACTCAACATCATATGAGGGAAGCGAGGATGGGTGCGTGTAAGCTAACTATCTCGTCTTGTGCTGCTTCAACCGTTGGCAGTTCGGGCAGAAGTGCGTTCCCCGTCCGCCGACCGTGATCTTGCGAAGTTCCTTGCCGCATCGTTGGCAAGGTTGTCCTTCGCGTCCGTAGGCGGACAACTGCTGTTGGAACATGCCCATCTCGCCTTGGCCATTCACGTAGGATTTGATTGAGCTGCCGCCAAGCTTTACGGATTCGCTGAGCACGTTGACGATCGCTTCATGCAGCCTGCGCCATTCCTGGCTAGTGAGCGACTCCGGACTGCGCTCCGGATGGATGCGCGCAGCATACAGCGCCTCGTCCGCGTAGATATTGCCGATACCGACGATATATAACTGGTTGAGCAGCAGCGGCTTGATCTTGCCCTTGCGTCTCCCGAGCGCCGAACGCAGGCTCTCCACCGTAAACGACTCGTCAAGAGGTTCCAGGCCGAGCTTATTGAGCGGCGGATTGGCGAACTCCTCACCCGGCAGGAACAGATGCATCGTGCCGAATTGGCGAACATCCTTGTAGCGCAGCTCGGTGCCGTCCGTGAACTGAAAGATCACATGCGTATGCTTCTCCACCGGTTCATCAGAATGGTATACGCCATATCTTCCTTCCATGCGCAGATGGGATACCAGCACAAGTCCGTCCAGCAATAACCGCAGGAACTTGCCCCTCCGTTCGATCCGTTCAAACGTATGTCCAGCCAGCATCGAAGCGAACAGGGCCGGATCATCAGGACGCCTGATGATCCGGGGCAGGCTGACATGAACGCGTTCGATCTGCTTGCCGACGATCAGTGAATTTAGCGTTCGCTTGACCGTCTCCACCTCCGGCAACTCCGGCATGATGCTTACTCCCTTCTGGTTGTTGATTGGTTTCTGAAATGGGTCTCCCATGTGGTTCCTGTGTTGGAGCGGATGATTAACGGAACGTGGTTCCGCTCTTTCGCCAGGATCCCGCACCATTCATCCGTTAACGGAACGGGAATCCATTATTCGACTTTTTTGCAGGTTCAACTCGCAAGAAACGGGCCGATAATCAAATGACGAACTAGCTGATTTTGCCCCAGATAGCGGATCTGTGTTCCGTTAAGGGCCGAAGAACTGCTTTCGGATATCGACCTACTCCGTGAACAGAGGGGGGCTATTTGGCCTCGTACCAGTCCGTGCCGTAATTCACGTCCGCTTTAAGCGGAACATCCAAGCGGATCGCCGTCTCCATCACTTCCGGGACAAGCGCCTTCATCCGCTCCAGCTCGTCTGCCGGCACTTCGAACACCAATTCGTCGTGCACCTGGAGCAACATGCGGCTCTTCAGCCCTTCCTGCTTCAGGCGATCCGCGCACTTGACCATCGCCAGCTTGATGATATCCGCCGCAGTGCCCTGGATCGGCGTATTCATCGAAGTCCGTTCGGCGAAGGAACGCTGATTGAAGTTCGAAGCATTGATGTCTGGAAGATAGCGGCGGCGGTTCAGCAGCGTGGATACGTATCCGTCACGCTTCGCGGTCTTGACGATCTCATCCATGTAGCGGCGGACGCCTTGGAACACGTTGAAGTATTGCTCGATGAAAGCCGCAGCTTCCTTGCGGGTAATGCCCAGGTTCTGCGACAGGCCATAATCGCTGATGCCGTATACGATGCCGAAATTGACCGCCTTCGCCTGGCGTCGCATATTGGCATCCACTTGATCCGCAGGAACGCCGAACACGTCCATCGCCGTCTTCGTGTGGATGTCCATGTCGTGATGGAATGCTTCCATCAGCCGCTCATCCTGGGAGATATGTGCCAGCACGCGCAGTTCAATCTGCGAATAGTCAGCGGCCAGGATATACCACCCTTCCTCCGACGGGACGAAGGCTCGCCGAATCTGCCGCCCCTCCTCAAGGCGGATCGGGATGTTCTGCAGGTTCGGGTATTGGCTGCTCAAACGGCCCGTTGCAGCGATCGTCTGTCTGTAGTACGTATGGATCTTGCCAGTATCTGGACGAATTTCCTTAAGCAATCCTTCGACGTAGGTGGATTGCAGCTTCGTGAGTTGCCGGTATTGGACGATGTTGGCGGCGATCTCGTGATAAGGCGCCAAGCGCTCCAACACTTCGGCATCCGTCGAATAGCCTGTCTTCGTCTTCTTGATGACGGGAAGGCCAAGCTTGTCAAACAGGATCTCGCCCAATTGCTTAGGTGACCCGATGTTGAACTCGGTACCGGCGAGGGCATAGATCTCACGCTCGAGCTGATAGATCTTCAGATCCAGCTCCTTGCCGAACTCCTCCAATGTTTCAGCAACCACCTTGATGCCTGTCAGCTCCATCTCCGCCAGGACTCCGGACAGCTTCAGCTCCAGGTCATAATACAGTTCTTGCATGCCGGTTGCCCTCAGATCGGCCGCCATCGGTTCCTTCAAACGCCAGATGGCATTCGCTTTTCTCGCCAGATGTGCGCTGTAAACCTCGAGCTCCGGGATGTGGAACTTAGCGCCCTTGCCGAAGATCTCGTCGTCTTCTGCTACTGGCGGCAGTCCATAGCGGCGCGCCAGGTCGCCTATGGATTGGTTGCTCTGCGTCGGGTCAAGCACATACGCGGCAAGATGCACGTCGAAAGTGACGCCGCGCAGCTTGATGCCGCGCCAGGCCAGCGCAAGCTGGACTTTATGCGCATCGTAGATCGTCTTCGCAGCTTGATCGTCAGCGAGCCAATTGCGGATCGGCTCCGCCTCTGCCTCGGTGAGCAGATCATAGGGCAGGAACGTCACCTCTTCCTCCATATCGAAGGCAATGCCCAACACGTCGCCGTGATGCGGATTGTCACCGGTCACCTCAACATGGATGGCGCGAACATTCGGGAGTCTCTCGATCAGTTGGGCAAGGCTGGACGCGTCTGCCACCCGGATGTTCAACTCCGCCGCAGGCTCGTCACTTCGAGCGGAGGTGATGTTAAGCTTATCAAGCAGCGATTTGAACTCCAGCCGCTTAAATAATGCCGCCACCTTGTCCACGTCCATGCCTTCAAACTTCATATCGTCCCAGGAGTGGGTGATCGGCACTTCCCGGTAGATCGTAGCCAGTTGCTTGCTGAGTCGGGCATCGTCCGCATGGGCGATGAGCTTCTCACCAAGCTTGCCCTTGATGCCTGCGGCATTGTCCAGCACGTTCTCGACGGTGCCGTATTCGTGCAACAGCTTGAGCGCCGTCTTCTCTCCGACGCCGGGGACGCCCGGGATGTTGTCGGAGGAATCGCCCATCAGCCCCTTCATATCGATGATCTGCTGGGGTTTAAGTCCGTATTTTTCCTGTATATAGGCTGGGTCATGAATCTCCATCTCGCTGATGCCCTTGCGGGTAACGGCGATCTTCACGTGGTCGGATGCGAGCTGCAGCATATCCTTGTCGCCGGTCACAACCAGCACGTCCATCTTCTCTTCATCCGCCAGCCTCGTCAGCGTGCCGATGATGTCATCGGCTTCATAACCTTCCAACTCGAACTGTGCGATGTTGAAAGCGGCGACCAGTTCCTTGATGAGCGGCCACTGCTCCGACAGTTCGGGCGGCGTCTTGGCACGTCCGCCTTTGTAATCCTGGTAATCGGCATGACGGAATGTCACCTTGCCAGCGTCAAAGGCGAACAGGAAGTGCGTAGGCTTCTCTTCCTCGATTAACTTCAGCAGCATCGTGGTGACTCCGTAGACTGCATTGGTATGCAGGCCTTCGGAGTTGCTGAGTAACGGCAGTGCGTAGAAAGCGCGGTTGGCGATGCTGTTGCCGTCGACGATGATTAATTTGGACATGCGAACACCTCGTCCCGATAATTCTTCACTAGTCCAATATTAGCACAGCGCAACCATATATAAAAATGCTTGGAGAATCTTTTTTGTGGCATTGTTGCGCGGCGCCCAGGGCGAGTGAGCAGATTTCTGCGCGGGAGCTCTTCAGCATGGGAGGTACCTGATGCGGGACATGGCGCCTCGGATGGGAACAAGCGATCTCTGGATGGTACACGGTTGTTTTCATGCGAGATCTCGTTTGAAACTGCGCACTGGCACTTCGGAGCGCACGGCGAGTACCGCTAGACTATGATTTCAAAATTCAAAGAGATAGACTTACATCCGCTAATGCGCATGAAATTTACTATGAAGGGACGCCTCCTAATGGAACACCTATTCCATTAAAATGGGGAACCATTGAATCTGGAAAAGCCTATTTGAAAATGAATGGCGATTATTTAAGCAGTGATTATACTAACCAATACGAAAGCGCTTCCTATATGTGGCCATCCTACTCCCAAAAAGTTAAAGTCGATAGAGTTTCTTTTTCTACCTCCACAGTTGATTTATCGACACCAACAAAAACATACTGGGATAATCGTTTTGGCTATTTAATTTCAAGAAGTATATATGGTCAATGCGATATGACATCTACCGATGGTATCACTATTGAGACGTTAGCAGATGCTAAACGATCTTCCGGAAAAATCAGGTACGCTTCTATTAAAGTAACTCCATATGCATCAGAACTTGAACATAACAATCATAAAATACAACTCATGGTACATGAAATAGGCCATGCACTCGGGTTAGGACACCCCAACACTGAATATTATCCTGTTAACGACGAATCTGTCATGCGACAAGGAGGGTATCCAGGCTATTATCCGCCCCGTCTGCATGACATAGACGACCTAAAAAAAGTATTGATGAGATGAGGTGATGATCATGTTAAAAAAACAAGTAACATTCGGTGTGTTGAGCTTGATTCTCCTTGCTGCAGTTGTCATTCTCGTAGGATTCTTCTATCAGCAACATCTGCATAAGCCCAACATCTTATCTCAAGAAAGATTGGCAGAGCTAAGAAAGGAATATCCCGCATATAATGAAGATCCTCCTTTTACTTCAATCGCTAGGCCCACTTTTGAAAGTATTATGGAACGTTCAGAAACAGTTGTGATCGGCGAGGTTGTTTCTGAACTCCCCGAGTATACTGTAGAACTGGTAAAGCCAGGAACCACAGATCAAATTATTGACGAAAAAGCCAAAAGCCAAGGCCTCTTAAATTCAACAGCAAGCTTTAAACAATATGAGATCAAAGTGATCAAGCATATTGCGGGAGAACCTGTAAAAGACACCATCCCAATCGTATACAACGCGGACTTCATTGGATATGAACCAGCATTGAAGCCGGGGATGTCAATCATCACCGGAATTGCTAAAGGTGAAGATGTTCATGAAGGAAAATACTTCTTCACTCGATTCGGAACGTATTACATCGTTGATGATCAATATGTCCTATCAGCCGTTGACGATGGATTTTCGAAAACCATGAACGGAAGAACGCTCGATGACTTGATCGGCAGGATCTTAAACATCTTCGAAGGTTGAGCCCCTTAGGCGTTAACTCCGCTGACCCGCCCCGCAGCGGGCAGCGGAACCTATGGTACATGATGTTGCTCTGCTACGGACACAAACTTGCCAACGAAGCAGAGCACAAACTTCCTAGATATACTACCCTCTGTCTCCTCACCATATCCCTTTAAGTCCAAACTTCCCAGATTCATGTCTCTGATGTCCCATAGACTCTTTTCCCGCCGCACTAGTGCCCATGATGTGCCGTAACCAAACCGCTTATCTGAACTTATCGGAATGAAAAACCTCTCCCACCGCTGACCAATCCGTTCTATCGTGCATAGGCTAATAAAGAAGAAACGCATGGCAACGCGAGGATGACCGGGACCGTTCATTGGGGACACCTTTCTTATTCGGCCTCTCTCCCATATCATCGCAACAAAAGGTCACCCTTGCCAAACGCCCAGTCTCGATCACCAGCTACTGCTATCACTGATAAACGGGTGCGACGCTTCGACTTGCTCAATCACATCATCCCAACTCACATACATACACCCAGACCAGCAGGCGAAAGGCGGGAAGAAGTATCATGTCCAAGGAGAAAAAGATAAATGGGAAAAAGGTCATTTTCTTCGACTTAAATGGCACGCTAATCAAGCGCAGGAAAAGCGCCGCCCAAGCATTCAGAGAGGCGCTCGAACCCTATATAGACCGCTGGGATTCCGATGACAAGCCGTCGCTCGTCAACCAGGCGTGCAAGATCTACAGCCACGCAATCCGACAATTCAAGAAGAAATCCACAGCCGGGGTGGATGAAAAGATCAGGAAAGCAGCCATCAAACGAGCCATCGCCAACCTACCGCTGTCAAGAGACGACGCAACCATCACCACCATCGACCGTAAGTTGCAGATGATCCTGAGCGATAAGGAACGTTTCGACCGCAACAATCTGATGGTGCTTAGAAAACTCAAAAAACACTATAAACTCGCCTTAATCACGAATGGCAGCGAGAGCATCATCCGCCACAAAATTAAGCGTTATCGACTCTCCCCTCTGATTTCAGATCAGGCCATCTTCGTCTCATCGAAGCTTGGCAAAGGAAAGGGTAAACCTGACCCAGCCATCTTCCGCCACGCTCTCTCCAGGATGAAGGTGAAACCTGAGGAGGCGGTGATGGTCGGCGACTCATGGAAGCAGGACATCGAAGGTGCGATCAAATGCGGAATCGATGCCGTATGGCTAAACCCTTCAGAAGAGTTCGCGCCAATCCAAGAAAGCCAAGCACGCATTATCGTAATCCGTGACATCAGCGAACTGGAGAACATTTACTAGAAGCGATGGTATGTGTACGATGGGGAGCATGGGTGTCGTAAACCGATCAAGAGCTGTTATCCGGCTGTATCAAAAATGGCCATGGGATAGGGAACTCCGTGATCTGGGGTTCTCTTTTGCCGTTTTACCCGGCTACAAAACGAATCATTTTATGCAGATGATACGATTAGTAGCAGGATATCATCTCCATGCGTCGAAATCATTCGCTGTATCGAATGACGAAGCATGAGGTGATGATATGAGGAAGCGAAGACCTTTTATCAGTATCTCATCGAAGCTCATTGTCATCTTCTCGTGCATTATTATCGTGCCTGTGACGGTGATGTCGATCAACTCTTATTTGTCGTCTCAGCGGCTTCTGGAGAGAAAATATACCGATCTGCTGCTTGATATTGCGAAGCAATCGAATATTCGCATCAGCGAATATCTGAAAGAGATAGAGAAGATCACGCTCGTGTCGAGCTATGGCATGAACCGGTACTCTTCGCTGGTCTATCAGGAAGAATATCCGATCCAGGATTTTCTGCGCTACAGCAATGACGAGAGCGAAAACATCGCTTATCGTGTTCTGATGAATTATATCTTGATGAAAGATCGGCTGTTCTCGATCTATATCTATAGTTTGAACGGCGGACGCGATATGTTCATTCATTCCACTGAGCCGATCGATTATTCGTATCGGCCGCTAGAGGAGCCGTGGTTCCAGGCGTTTCTCGAATCTGACGACAAAGTGATCATACTCGATCCGCAGGTTGACCAACAGATTCGGAACAAGAACAACTACGCTGTTCTCCATGCGCGCAAAGTCTTCGACATGTCAAATGGAAGGCTGCTGGGCGTCATGGTGGCCAGCATTGACATCAACTTTATTGATCAGTTTACCAATCGTCTGCAGGAGGGTCTGCGTTCCAGATTTACGATCGTCGACCAGCATAATCGCATCATCTACCATGCCGACCCGCAGTTGATCGGTCGGTCATTCTACGACCTCATGCCGTTTCGGCATGAGGAAGGCATTACGCAAGCCTGGGGTGACGACTATCTCGTCGTCCGAAGTCCCTATGAAGATCTGCCGTGGACAACCTATCTGTACACTCCGCTCAGCGAGATATCGGCTGAGGGTGCGATCCTGAAGCAGAACCTGTTCATCATCGCCGGCCTCATCCTCGTGTTTGCTTGTTTCACCTCCATCTTCCTGTCCTCTGTGATCACACGGCCGATTAAGAAACTGATGCGGAACATCACGCTCGTAGAGAAAGGACTGTTCGATAATCTTCCCGTTATCGATTCGAACGATGAGATCGGGGAACTTTCACGTCGATTCAATGAGATGTCTTCCGAGTTAAAGCGATTGGTCTCTCGAATTCAGAAAGAGGAAAAAGCGAAGGCAATGGCAGAGATCCGAGCGTTGCAATCCCAGATCAATCCGCACTTTCTGTACAACACATTGGCTTCCGTCAAATGGATCGCATCCATGCAGAAGGCGGACAAGATCGTGGAGATGACAGAAGCCCTGATCTCCATCCTTCGGTATACTGCCAAACATGAGATGTCCATGGTCACTCTTCGTGAAGAGCTTGACAACCTCCGCAACTACATCATCATCCAAAATGTTCGTTATTACAACCGAATCCAACTGCTGATTCGAATCGATAACAGCCTGCTGGACAATAAAATGCCGAAGCTCATCCTGCAGCCCATCGTGGAGAATGCGATTTTCCACGGCTTCGCGGAAATGGAGGAAGAAGGTATCATATCCGTTCTCGCTTACCGATACGACGAGGGGATCCAAATCGAAGTTTCGGATAACGGTGTGGGAATCGACGACAAAACGGCTGAGTGGCTGAACCAGGAACTGCATTCGGCTGAGAAAACCCAGACTGCCGGGATCGGACTGCCTAACGTGCACAGGCGCATCCAGCTTCATTACGGAGATCGCTACGGCATTCGCTTTCACAGTACGCCGGGACAAGGAACCACGTTCGTGATCTCGCTGCCTGATATCAGGGACATGCCATGGGAAGGGGCGATGCCATGTTAAAACTGATGATTGTCGATGATGAGTTACTGATGCGTATCGGACTAAAGTCGATGATGGAATGGGAAAGGTACGGGTTTCAGCTTGCCGGGGAGGCCTCGAACGGGCGAGAGGCATTGGAGTTAGCGCTTGCTGTTATGCCTGATCTCATCATCTCGGACATCAAGATGCCGGTGATGGACGGACTCACGATGATTCGCGAGCTGTCGCCCAAGCTGCCCCGCTGTCAGTTCGTCATCTTTAGTAACTTCGATGACTTTCATCTTGTCAAAGAAGCGCTGCGACTCGGTGCGAGCGACTATCTGATCAAGAGTGAAATCCGGCATGAGACGCTCGTGGAAGTGCTGAATCGCATTCGCCATAAGCTGGAGAACGATGGAAGGAGACCGCAGGAGCTATTTGCACTGCCGGATTATACACAAAGTCTAACCTATCTGAAGGAGAACTTGTTTAAGGAGATCATCAGCGGCCTGGCCCATAAGGATCAATTCGAGACTTTGCGGGATCGATTGTATATTCGCTTGCAGCCTCAGCCATTTGTCGTGATCAAACTGATGATCGATCGGTTTGACCATGTGAAGAAGAAGTATGTGGAGAAAGACGAGAAGCTGCTTCGCTTCTCCATCGTGAATATTGTGGAGGAAGTTACGCTTCCCAAGCGGGAGAAAGAAGTGGTGGTCGAAAGCTCATCGGAATATTTGCTTTTCCTCAATGTGCATCACGAAGAGACGGGGTTGGTAAGATCTCAGCTAAGCAAGCTGTGCCAGAGAATTCAGCGCACCGTGAACGATTTTATGAACCTGTCCATATCGCTCGGCATCAGCAGCGTGGTGACGGATTACGCTTACATCCGGCTGGCATATAACGAAGCGGATATTGCTGTGCGGCGCCGTTTCTTTAAAGGGGCAGGCTGCATCGTCTTCTTCGAAGATTTATCACAGGAGCCGGTACGAGACGGCCATCAGATGCCGCTCACCCGCGTCCATGCAGAGCAGTTTCAGCATGTGATGGACAGCGGCAACCGGGCTGGTCTGGCAGCTTTCCTGTCCACCGTGCGGCAGGTGTTGCAGAATGCCCGATCTGACGAAGAGGCCGTGCGTCAAACGTATCTCTACTTGCTCGAAATCGCGAATGCAATGTTCTATGCGGGTTCACTTTCACACGTTTCACCGAGCATCCCTCCGTATGAAGCGATCTTACACGCCGAAACATGGCCGGATATGGAGAACGTGATTGCCGAGCATGTTCAGGCGTGCATGGATGCAGAGCAAGACGATACATACCGTTCTTACACGGATATGGCGATCGAACTCATCAATCGGTATTACGCGGAAGATATCTCTTTGCAAAGTGTCGCCAGCCAAATCAATGTGAATGCCTCGTACTTAAGCCGCATCTTCAAACAGGAGACAGGGGAAAATTTCACCACTTACCTGACACGTATCCGCATCGAGAAAGCGAAGCATTATTTGGCCAGCGGTCGCCTACGCGTTAGTGAAGTTGCCCATAAAGTCGGTTACCACAACTACACGTACTTCAGCAAAATTTTCAAGAAGGTGGTCGGCATGAGCCCAGAAGATTATCGCACCAAAGTCTGTTCGACGATGAGCTAGATGATTTCTGAACCGATACCGAAGGAGGGGGTGCGATGAGCAAGATGAGGTGGTTCATACCAGCTGGAGTCGGCATCCTGTTCATCATGCTGACATCATGCGTACGCCCCGATGTCACCGTGAGCGATATGTCTGAGCAGGAGACGGAGTTCATCGTCCTGAGATATTCCAGCTTTCTCCTCGATTCGGCGCAGGCGGGCAGCGTGTATCACAACGCGGTTGCGGAGTTTGAAGCGCAGAATCCGCACATTCGCATCGATCGGGACTTTATACCGAACACCAACTATACGGCCGGAATTAAGACACGACTGCTTGGCGGAGAGAAGCTTGATGTATTCGACGTATGGTCTCCCAGCCTGTTCGAGGAGTTTCGCAAGCTCGGAGACGTTTACCTGGACTTAAGCGGTGAGCCGTTTCTCGATGAGTTTCGATCGTCTTCGTTGGCACCGGTTACAGTCGGCGGCAAAGTGTACGGCGTTCCAGAGGTGATGCACAGTGACGGGCTGTTGTATAACCGCACATTGTTCGATGAACTTGGGTTAAGCGTTCCGCAAACATGGGACGAATTTATCGAGGTGTGTGAAGCGCTCAAAACCAATGGAATCATTCCAATCGCGTTTGATTCCGAGTGGTGGGGACCGCAATTTTTCTTCGGCTCGGTCATGTCCAATAACGGTGCGGATGCGTCGTGGACCGAGAAACTGGAGCGCGGCGAAGTCACGGTACACGATCCGATCTTTGTCGATGCGATGATGAAAACGAGGGAGTTGATCGACAGAGGGTATGTGCCGCCAGACTGGCTGAGCTTAAGGCGAGAGCAGACCAAAGATATGATCGGCGAAGGGAAAGCGGCCATGATGATCGCAGGCACATGGGACATGCCGAGCATTATCGCCCGCAATCCAGAATATGATATTGATTTTATGATGGTACCAGGTACAGACAGGACCGTTCCGAACATCAACATCGGAACGTACCGGGTGATCCATGCCGGAACGGAATATCCAGAAGAAGCGAAGTTGTTAGTGGCGTTTATGAACGGCAGAGCGAATCAAGAGAAACTGGCCCTTGGGGCGCTGGCAGTTCCTTCGGTGAAGGATTACCAGGTGAATCATCCGATCGTCGAGAAGATTGCGGCAGTCGTTACCCGTGAGGATGCGACATTATACTGGCCGCATACGGTATCGACCGAGTCGCTGCAGGTGAGCATTCTGGAAGGCGTGAATCAATACTTGGTCGGAGCCGATCTGGATACGGTACTCGATCAGATCCAAGCAGCGATCGACCAGGCTAGACTCAGAAGATAGCCAACGCCAACCTTAGAGGGTACAGTGGGTTAGGATAACGCATGTTTCTCGCATGCGTTTTTTTGCTTGTTGCATCGCGCAACCTTTAGGGTCCGCAACGGAACGTCGTTCCTCTATTTCTTGCAAATCGTCTATTTTGAAACACCTAACGGAACGTCAGTTCGTTATTCGATGAATTTGGACAGTTCCCCCCCCTCCAAATGGAGCAATAACGGAAACACATTCCGTTAGCACTTGAAATCAAGGGCGTAACGGTTAATTAACGGAACCACGTTCCGTTAGCTCCAAGCCATCGGATGAAGCGCAACAACAGATTGAAGAGTGGCATGTATACTTTCCGCAACAAAAAGCATATGGTCGGTAAAAAAATGGCATATTCGACATGCCACCATACCCATTGGCCGGAAAGCTGGTAAAGAAAACAACAATGGTTGTAAAAAACGATGATAGAGCAAATGCGAGATCCTGTTCTATCATGTGGGGGACAATGGCAAATTCGTTATGGAGGAGTGTCTCGATGAAGCAACTATGGTTGGTCGGACTTTTGGTATGCTTGTTGGCATTGATGATGGCTGCTTGTAATTCGGGCAGTAGCTCAGGTGATGGCGGTGATGGCAACAAAGGCGGGGACTCAGGCAAAAAACAGGTGACGCTTCGATTCGCATTGTGGGATTCCAATCAAGCCAGAGGCTTGCAGGTGATGGCAGATGAGTTCACGGCAGACAATCCGGACATTAACATCCAGATCGAAGTCACTGGTTGGACTGATTACTGGACGATGCTCGAAGCTGGCGCGACGGGCGGCTCATTGCCAGATGTGTTCTGGATGCACTCGAATGAGATCTATCGTTACGCATCCAACGGGATGCTGCTAGATCTGACGGACCGAATCAATAAGAGCGATAAGGTTGATCTGAGCAAGTTCCCGCAAGGGATCGTCGAAATCTATAACCATGAAGGCAAACAGTATGCGGTGCCGAAGGATTTCGACACGATCGGGCTGTGGTACAACAAGAAGCTGTTCGATGAAGCGAATCTCGAATACCCGAATGAGAACTGGACATGGGAGGATCTGTACAATGCGGCAAAGGCTTTAACGAAAGATGGTGTGTATGGCTTCCTCGCCGCGTTCCATAATCAGGAGGGGTATTACAACTTCGTCTATCAAAATGGCGGAACGATCATCACGAAGGACAAGAAATCCGGTTACGACGATCCGAAGACGATTGAAGCATTGGAATATTACGTGAAATTTATTCGAGAGGGTCTCTCGCCGCAAATATACGGCGATGCGGAACGAGCCGAGGCGCTTCAGAACGGCCTCGTGGCGATGGGACTGTTCGGTTCATGGAACTTGTCCGGTTTCACGGCGAATGAATTCATCTCAGAGAACTTCGATGTTGCCGTCCTGCCGAAGAATACCGCCCGTGCGTCGATCTACAACGGTCTTGGCTATGCGATCGCGCATAACACCAAGTACCCGGAAGAAGCGTGGAGATTCGTCGAATATCTGGGTTCGCGTGAAGGTCAGGAGAGACAGGCGGAACTGGGTGTCGCGATCTCCGCGTATGAAGGCACGGCGGAGAAATGGATCTCTTCCAATGATAAGTTCAATGTCAAAGTATTCGTCGATATGGTCGAATACGGTGTCATCAGGCCATACTCGAAGACGACCGCAGTATGGGAAGACAAGGCATATGAAGCATTAAGGCCTGCATTTACAGGCGAAATATCGGTCGAAGAAGCGGCCCGGAATGCCGCAAGAATCATGAATGAAAGCCTGGCAACCGAATAGCGGGACGATCGCGATTCATCTCAGGATGGGATACATTGCGGCAGCCGTACGGTTGCCGCAATTTTAAGTAAGGGGAGGCGGCGATATGGCAAAATTACCGAACAAGGTATCCAAAAACACATGGAATGAATGGGTATGGGCTTGGTTTCTCATCGCGCCTACCATCATAGGCTTGATCGTACTGAACATCATCCCGATTATTCAAACGGCATATATGAGTTTCTTCAAAAGCGGCGATTTCGGACGCAATCACGTCTTCGTCGGTTTGGACAACTACGTGCGCATGTTTCATGATCCGCAAGTCTGGCAGGCCGTCGTCAATACCCTGATCTACACGCTTCTGGTCGTTCCGATCAGCATCGCGTTTGCCATGCTGATCGCTGTACTCCTGAACCGGCCGATCAAAGGCAAATCCATCTACCGGACGATCTACTTTATCCCGATGATCGCCGCACCTGCGGCTGTCACGATGGTCTGGAGATGGCTCTACAACTCGAACTTCGGACTGATCAACTACCTGCTCTCCCTCTTCGGCATTCCGCCCGTGAATTGGACGACCGATCCGAGGATTGCGATCGTGTCCATCGCCATCATCGGGATATGGAGCATCGTCGGATACAATATGGTGCTGCTGCTCGCAGGGCTGCAGGAGATCCCAAGAGACTATTACGAAGCATCGGAGATCGACGGTGCGGGGAAGGTGAAGCAGTTCTTTACGGTGACGTTGCCGCTTGTTACGCCAACGTTGTTCTTCGTGATGGTGACGACGATCATCCAGTCGATGCAAGTGTTCGACGTGATCTACATGATGATCGATATCACGAATCCTGCATACGAGAAGACGGTGTCGCTGGTCTATCTGTTCTACAACAACTCTTTCAAGTATTCCGATAAAGGCTACGGGTCCGCGATTGTCATGCTGCTGCTTTCGATCATCATGATCATCACCGTCATCCAGATTAAAGTGCAGAAGAAATGGGTGAACTATACGTAAGACAAGAAAGGAAAGAGGACAGATGAGATTCAAGGTTGTTATGTCACGCATCCTGGTCCATGCATTCTTGCTTTCGGGAGCCAGCCTCATGATCTTGCCGTTCGTTTGGATGGTGCTGACTTCGTTCAAAACAGTCGGTGAATCGACGTCGATGAACCCTTTTGTTTTCTTCCCAAGTGAATGGAAATGGGAACATTACAGCAACGTATGGCGACAGAACCATTTCTTGAACTTATATGTGAATACGTTTGCGATGATGGCGATTCGCGTCATACTGGGCGTTCTATTCAGCGCGATGGCCGCTTATGCGTTCGCCAGATTGAGATTCCCGGGCAGAAACTTTTTCTTCGGACTGGTCTTATTTCAGATGATGGTACCGACACAGATCTTCATCATCCCGCAATATCTGATGGTCGATGCGATCCATATGCGCAACACGATCTTTGCCCTCGTTTTCCCTGGTCTGGTAAGTGCCTTCGGAACGTTTCTGCTCAGGCAATTTTTCTTGGTGTTGCCGAAGGAACTGGAAGAGGCGGCGAAGCTGGACGGATGCAATATCGGGCAGACCTTCCTGCTTGTCATGCTCCCGCTCACCCGCTCCGGCCTCGTCGCCTTGGCGATCTTCACTGCGCTGTTCGCGTTCAAGGACTTGATGTGGCCCCTTATCGTTAACACGAATGCGGACGCTGCGACGTTGTCATCGGCACTGGCGAAGATTCAGAGCGCTTACTCCGTTTATTATCCGGAGCTGATGACCGCTGCTGTGCTGGCGATATGGCCGATGATGCTCGTCTACTTCCTGTTCCAACGTCAATTCATCGAAGGGATCTCGACCTCAGGAAGCAAGTTGTGAATCCGTAACATCCAGGGCGCGCAGATAATCGATAAGTCTCATGATCAGAACAACCGCCTCCGCCCGTGTTGTCATCCCTTGCGGTGCAAATCGGTTGTCGCCAACTCCTCGAACAAGTCCCAGTTCTGTGGCGGCGGCGACAGCCGGATACGCCCAGTCTCCAATCAGGTTCGCGTCTCGATAGTCAAGCGGCTTGCTTGGCGCAGCCTTCTCATCGTAACGGGCCGCGCGCATGATCATGACCGTGATCTCGGAACGCGTGATGAGACGATCAGGAGCGAAAGTCCCGTCGGGGAGCCCTTGGACGATTCCTGCCGCGGCCGCACGTGATACATGCTCTCTGGCGAAGTCCGGTATGAGATCAGCATCGATGTAATTCACCCTGGGGGTTGTCGGATCCGTGAGCATGAGGGCTCTTGACAACATCGTGGTGAATTGCGCGCGTGTCACCTCGTCCCGGGGGCCGAACCTGCCGTCCGGGTAGCCCTTGATCCACCCCATTCGTTCCGCACTCAAGATCGCGTACTCCGCCCAGTGTCCCTCGATATCGCTGAAGATTGCAGCGCGTGGAGCTACTTGCAAGGTGATCGATAGATTAGGGCTTTCGGTTGTGCTGTTCACCTGGCTGTCCACCAGCTTGACTCGAGCGAGTCGGACAGAGGTTTCACCATATCCGATCGCTTCGAAACGAATCTTGGCAAGTTGTACATCGCCGCTTTCTCCACTGACTTGTCCGATCTTCGTAAGGGCGAAGACGATCTCCCCGTTCCGGGTGATCGGCGGTACCGTAAAACCTTCCCAGTCCGCAGATGCTTCCTTTACTTCCAGAACGTCTGGATTAAACGTGAGTCGCAGCTCGTATCCATACACGTCGCTGATATGCTCAGCGTTTATGGTTACGTTCAGTTCATCGCCCACCTTCACCTTCGTGACGGCAGCGTCCATCGTGTACACAGGCTCGTCCATGGCTAGCGCAGCAGAAGTCGCAGTGATCAGCATATATGCGAGAAGCAAGACTGTCAGAAAGATTCTGGCGACTAAACGCATCGGTTTTCTTGTTCCCCTCTTTAACAACATGCACATGCCTCCTGTTATCCAGCAGAGTGAAAAGGGCCAGGAGCATCTGCCTTCAGCAGGCGGTCGATACTCCTGGCTGGAACGGTTAATTGGACAGGATCAATTGTGCCATCATCACAAGATCTGTGATGTCGATGAGGTCATCGCCATTCAGATCGTAGCGTGAGTATTGATCCCAATCAGGGTCGCCTTTCGACTTGCCGTAAGCGGATGCCATCATCGCGAGATCGCCCACACTCACTCGAGCATCATCGTTGAAGTCGCCAGGTATCGAAGGCTTGCGGATCTGGATCGTATGTGCGGTTCCGGCGACTGCCGTTTCCGAACCGTCACCGTCAGCGACAACCAGATTCGTGATGCGAACCTGGGTTGTTCCCACTGTCTGCAGCGCCTTGAACGGGATATTCATCAGGTTCTGATTCGGATTCGTTTGCAAGTCGTCCAAATGGATGGCTATGACACGAAGCTTTCCAGGCTGATCATCGGTGAAGCCCAAGACGACGAATTTGTTATTCGCAAGCGAAACGGGATCCCCGTCCAATTCAAGCAAGCCTGGATCGTATTCGAACGTGATATCTTGAGCGAATACGGACTGGCCGATGCCCTGCAGACCATAGGTCACATGGAACGTTTGCCCTTGCTGAACCGTCTCCGGACCGGTTAAAACTGCAGAACTGGTTGGTGGCGCATCTGATTCGATCATCACCTGCGGATACAGGTCGAAACGGTCGAATGCAGGCGTGTACTGATTCGGCACGCTTGTATAGTGGGTGAATCCTGCCGTTCCCGATGCATTATTGCCGCCGTAAGGATTAGAGCCACCGTTATACGTATTGTTGTTCGAGAAACGGATCGTGTTGGCGCCAGCTTTCAAATGAACATCGATCGTCTGAGTAGCGTAATGGAGCCATGAGATCGTATTCTTGAAATGTACGGTGAACGGTTCTTCGCCGTTTACGCTGATCTGTGCGTAACGCTCCACGACATCGTTGTTATAGGCATGAGTGCCTGCGCTTTCGCCGTTCGCGTAAGTCACGACGAGTTTGTATACCCCGTCTTTCGGCACAACGATGTCCTGAATCTCCAGATAACGTTCCTTCCCGTCATACGAGGTGATGCCGTTTACATATTTGCCGCCGGACGCGTACCGGGCAAATACATCCGAACGGATCAGAGGCAGTTCTGATCCTGCTGGCTCACCCACCACGATGGCATCCTCTGCTTCGATCGAGAATATCGGCATCTTGCCGACATAAACCGCCCGCACCTCATCCAGGCTTAAACTTGCTGTCGATCTTACGTCGATCAGGTTGATGCCCCTGCGCAGGAACATGCGAACGGTGGCTTCCTTCCAATTGCCGTTCGTATGCACAACCGGGACATCCACCGCATGAATGCGGTCATGGTCGATGATGATATCGCCGCTGCTTGCAGATGCATATCGGAAAGTGACGTCATACATCCCGTCATCGAGCACACTGACGACGAAACGTGTGCTTGCGTCGGCCTGGTTGCCATAACCGGTGATGTAGCCTGCACCGCGATAACCTGCCAGCACATTATCTCTGAACAAGCCTGTTGCAGGATCGTATTCGGAGAATTCCGCTTGCACGGTATAGCCGGGGGCGGCGCCTTTCGCACCGTGATAAGTCAGCTCGATCGCATCAAGCGTCGATTCCCCAATACCTTCTTCTCCCGTATCGAGGTTGAATTTGCTGATGCTGATCGTATGGGTTCCGGCATCCAGATCGATGAACGTCGAATGGCCGCCGAGCTGATGCATGCTATAGTCCGCGCGCAGGATAACTTTGAATGAAGGCTCGTCATCCACCTTAATGAACCATTCCGAGTTGATACGTTGATTGGCATTGCCTGTGTTCGTCTGATTGGGCATGCTCGCCGTTGCTCCGCTTCCGCCGATGAGATCCAAGCGATAGGAGCCGTCGACAGGTACCGTGATGTTCGTCCAGCGAACAACACTGTCTGCCTGGTTAATGCCTTGGACGATACGTCCGTTGGATGCTGCACGAAGGCTGCTTGCTGCCGGATACAAGTTGCCGATCGTCACGTTCGTTTTTACATCGGCCTCTTCTGCCTCGTAGCGGTGAAACCATACCTCACGTGAATCGCTGCTTGCCGCAGGAGTGATCACGGCGAAGTAAGCTGCCGTATAATCATCGATATCCAGAGTAAGTGTGACCGATCCGTTATCGACTGGATAGTTGCGATCGATGATTTGTGTCGGTTCCACGAGATAGCCGGTAAGCCCCGTGAATCCTGCGTACCATACGGTGACTCTGACCTGCTCTGCATCCTTCAGGAACTCAGGGCTGTTCGCATGCCCGCTTACGTTGCGGAAGACGATCTTGCTGTCGCCCTTCGTCCCGCCGAACGCAATGGCAACCTGCTTCTTATCGTCCTGAATTGAGGCGAGCCCATAAAGGCCAGGCCCTTCGCTGTCATCCTCATGTCTCGCGTTGTGAACGGTGATCTTCGCCATGTCGCCGCCGATCATATCCGCATACCATTTGTAGAGCCACCATGCGCCATTCGGTTCGTTCTGTCCTGCCAAAAGCGAACCGTAGGAGTTCGCCGTATTCCAGTAAGGCAGCATGCTGTTCATCTTCTGCTCATCATAGCGGGCGATATACTGGATCAGCGAGCCGCCCACTGCAATTTCCTCTTGCGCCGCATATTCGTTAATGTCGACTTTCAGCGGGAACGGACTTTCGCGATCCGGATACTTCTCCAGATAGATCGGTTCATACTTCGCTTCCAGGGCACGGAAGGCTGTGATATTAGGCCCTGTTTGCAGGAAGGCCTTCGCCCAGAGCAAGTGCCAGGAGACGACATTCGGCAGGCAGTCATGCTCGACGCAGAATGCGATGAAGTCATCCATAAACACATTCGAATACTGGGTCAGGTTCGGTCCGGAGATGAGCGCTCCAGGATCGATTTCCTTGATCTTGTTCGTGACTGCGAGCCAGTCGTTGTTGAACACGGTACGGGAATGGCTGCCCGTCTGGTTATTGCTTAATAATTGAGGGTAGCGGGTGTTGTTCTGCTCCGGTTCATTGTACGGGATGTAGATGAACTTTTCGTCCGGGTCTTCACCTGGATGGGCGGCTGCCCATTCATCCTTGAACTGTTTGACCGTAGTAACGATCGGAATGACGGCTTCATTGATATATTCTTCGGCTGTCCTGGATGGATAGTACCAGCGCTGGTAATAATCCTGCATGACGATGTTAACCACTTGTCCGCCAGCCTCGAAGAAGTAATCCGCTACGCGCAACGCATCACCAGTCGGATGCTGGATGCCGTTCGGCGGCTTCTGCGTGATATGGGAAGGCTTGATCGGGAGCAGCGTATTGATGTCCGGCACGTTCGGTTCACTTAAGGCGTACAGCGCACCGGCTGCCCCATGGAAGATCGGCCCAAGTGAACGGTCCGCCAGATCAACGGTAATCTGTGCAGGCATGCTTTCACCAGCTCCCGTATGCTTCGTCGTTTCATACAAAGCGCTGACCTGATCATCCGTCAGCATCACATTGTACAGCCTGATGTCATCAAACTTGCCGGAAATATCGCCGTCGGAAGTATATAACGACCTGCCGAAATCATTGAACGTCAAGGCATCGAGATAATCGCGACGGAACAGTTGTGCCAGCACCGATGCGACCGTGGCTCCGCCAGTGCTATTGCCTGGTTCGATTCCCTGGATGCCAATTGGCACACCATCGAAATACACTTCATACTTGCCGTCGGCACTCATCGCAACGACGATATGTTGCCATTTGCCACGAGCCGGATTCTTATTCCAGATGTGTCCCCTTTGTACGAGGCGATCTTGGTCGGATCTGTACCGATGTAGACCCGATTGTTAAACGTGCCTCCGCCTGCCACGAAGATAAATTCAGGATCTTGCCAGCCGGATATGCCGGAGTTCGTCAATCCTTTCTCCGAGATCGTGGAGGACAGCAGGCGTGTATAGCCACTGGACGCTGAATCGATGTATGCCCATACGGCAAACGTCAGCTCGTCGTTCACCTGTGTGTACAGATGATCGGGCAAACTGAGCCATCCGGTGCCATTGACGCCTCCGGATAAGGAAAGGACGTTGCCTCTTAGCTCATCTGTAATCACTTTTGCCGTTCCTTTCAGTACCGCGTCGTCCGCACGATTGTCCGGGTAGACGCTGTTTACCACGCTCGCACCATCCACTTGCTCGAAAGTCCAGTGGAAGATCGGCTTTACAATATCGGACTCCGCGAGAAGTGATCTGTCTGGGGCAGGAGCGATAACGGAAGCGCTTGCAAATGAAGGTGGCAACAGGAGTAAGAATGCCAGGATGGTCATTAGCGCACGCTTGACATAGCTTCTCATTCGTTATTTCACCTCTTTTATTGGAATTTTCGGGTTTATGACTGTGCCGCTTCAGTCAGCGATCTTCTTCCTCCTTTCTTGAACAGTCTTGATCGATTGTTCGGTTCCTATCTTAATGCAAAATGCTAGAATCAAGATATTAAGGATTATGACTACTCCTGTTCCTTTCTTTACGACTGTGGCAGCATAAGTCCGGACGGTGGGATCAACTGCCGTGTTCTTTTTTTACTGCGACTTTCCGTTTTTTTGCATGCTATAAACATCATTTGCTCATTCGACATCCTATAGAAAAAAACCGCGTGCCACTATCGGCACGCGGTTTCGTTTCGATCATTCTGCTTCTGACTTGTAATGGAACGGCCACCAGTTCGCCTTGCCGAACATCCGAACCATCATCGGAATGAACAATGGCAGGAAGACGAGCGCGTAGAGCACAAGTCCGGCGAGCACGATCGTTGCGATCATCAAGAGCGACAGGACGCCGGACGGCAACATCGCCGCAAACGTACCGCCGAGGATGATGACCGCCGAGAAGATGACCGACCCCATCTTCTTCATTGCTTCGAGGATCGCTTCCTTCACGTCAAGATCCTTGTATTCGTTGAAGCGGCCCATCAGGAAGATACTGTAGTCGATGCCAAGGGCGATCAACATGACGAAGGCGAAGAACGGCACCGCCCAGGTCACGCCGTCATATCCGAGCAGATCGACGAAGATCCACTCTGCGATCCCCATCGACGTGTAATACGTCAAGAGCAACGAAGCCATCAGATAGATCGGCATGACGAGCGAACGGAGCAGGATTGCCAGCACTACGAAGATCCCGATAAGCATGATCACCGCCGTCCTGCTGAAGTCTTCCTGCGATACCGTAGCCAGGTCATGATGCATGCTGGTCGTGCCGCCTGCGGCATATTCCGCATCTTCCAGCGGCGTTCCTGCTACCGCACGTGCCACCGCTGCATTCAGATCCTCGATCCTGTCAAGCGTTTCTTGAGCATACGGATTGGTATCGAAGATGACGTCAATCTTCGTTGTCATTCTGTCTTCTGACAGATAGTTGTCGAGCACTTGGACGAAGAGATCCTCCTCAAGCACCTCTGCAGGCATATACCAGCCGCCGAGATCATTGTCGTTCGTTGACAGGACATCCAGATAATCGACTGCTTCGTTCAGACCGTCTCCGATCTGCGTCAAACCGTCAACACTCTGAGTCAAGCCGTCAGTCAGCAAGCCGAGCTGATTGTTCAATTCCTCGAATCCTGCCTGCAACTGGCGCTGCCCGTCCTCGATCTGCGTCAAGCCGTCGATCGCGCTCGGCACATTCGCCGCAATCTGATCCTGGCCATCCGCCGCCTTGCTCAGACCATCCTCCAGTTGCTTCAGGCCGTCGATCAGCGAATCGAAGGCTTTGTTCAGCTCGTTGTGGCCCGCATTTGCTTGACCGAAGCCGGCTGTTGCGTTGCCCAAGCCTGCTTGTACATTGGCCAACTGCACATTCAACTGAGCGATGCCCGCAGCTAGATCTCCAGCTCCGCTCTTCAGTTGTCCTGCCATCCCAAGTGCTGTCTGGAACAAGTCATCTTGCGCCAGCTCAGGATGACTGGCCGCTACAGCCTGCAAGGCTTGTTCCAATCCGGCCAGGCCATCGCGGATACCCGCAAGCCCGCTTTCGATGTTGGCATATTGTTCCGACAGAGCCCCGACGCTGCTGCTCAGTTGCTCATAGGCATCGGCAATCTGTTCATACGTCGCTCGCAGCGTCTCTGCATTGCGGCGCATTTCTTCCAGTCCGCTCCTCAACTGAGTAGCGCCAAGCGCCCCGCTGCGCACCCCATTCTTAAGTTCTTCCAGTCCGGCCGATAGCTGCGTCAACCCGCTCACCAGCTCGTTCGTACCATCCGCCAGAGCGGCCGCTGCATGGCTTGCTTCCGTAAGCTTCGGCTTGGAAGCGGTCAACTGCTCATTCGCTTCAGCCAGGCCGTCGCGAATCTGCACGATGCCGTCTGTACCTTGCACGAGCCCATCCTTCAGCATATCCGCCTGACCCGACACCGACAGTTCTTTAAGCTCCTCGCCCACCGGCCGCGTCGCGCTTCGCACCGTACTGACGCCCTCGACTTCCAGCAGCTCACGGCTGATCTTCTCGATCCAGGCCATACCTTGCGGATTGTCGAGCGGTTCGTCGTGTTTGATGACTATCGAGGTCGGAAGCGATTCGCCAGGACCAAAATGCTCCGAAACGATATTGAATGCCTTGACCGAATCGTACTTGTCACCGATCTCATCCAGGGAGTTATAGGTAACATCCCCGTCGTATTGCCACAGAGTCGGGACAACGATGACCGCGATGATGGCCAGTGCGATGAACGGCCTGCGCAGCGAGAATGTACCCGCTACACCCCACAGCCGGCTATCCTTATGGCCCAGCGACTTGCTGCCCGGCCAGAACATGGCGCGGCCAAAGGTCGCCATGAAGAAAGGCATCAGCGTGAACAGTGCGATAAGCACAACAATGACGCCAACTCCAACGGCAACGGCCGATTGGTACAATATAAATCTGGAGAATCCGATCGCGATAAAGCCAACCAGAACCGCCAGTCCGGAGAAAATCACCGTCTTGCCAGCCGTGCGATAGGTGGCAACCACGGCATCAACCAGGCTGTCTTGGTGAGCAAGCTCTTCCTTGAACCGGCTGATGAGCAGGATACAATAATCCGTGCCGATCCCGAACATAACCGCGACCATGAAGATCTGCGTATAGGTCGACAGCGGGAAGTCCATGTATTCGACCAGATATGCGACGATCGACTGGGCCGTGATATAGCTGATGCCGATCGTCAACAGCGGGATGAATGGCGCGATGGCAGAACGGAAAACCACAAACAGGATAACCAGAATAAAGACAACCGTAATCACTTCCGTCCGTTTGAGGCCTTCCTGCGAAGAAATAACCACATCCTCCGTGATCAGTGTGCTGCCAGTCAAGTAATGCTCGACCTGAACCGTACCGTCGATTGCTGCGTTCAGTTCGTCACGCATATCCTCTTCGGCCCACGCATCCCCATCCAGACCAAGAAGCACAAGCACCGTCGAACCGTCTTCGGATACCATCTGCTTGGCCAGATCTGGAGTCTTAAAGTGCGACATCACCGATGTAAGCCCCAGCTCAGCCTGACGTTCCTCCAGGATGTTTACGGCTGCTTCTATCTCACTAAGCTCTTGCTCATCGAGTCCAGACTCGTCATAGAATACATAAACCGCCGATGTGTCGTTCCCTCCGATCTCCTTCAGGAGTTCTGAAGCCCGGAGCGAAGCGGAACCGTCCGGCATCGTCAGTTGCCCCTTCTCGCGGACAAGTTCCTGCATATTCGGCGCCGTCAGGAAGAGCAGTGCGGCAATGGCGAGCCAGAGTACCAGCACCGCCCAACGGAACCTTACCATTGCTTTCATCCTTTGTTTCCCTCCGTCTCTCTCTTGATGATCGAAGCCAGCTTCTCATACAGCGTCAGGAACTGGTCGATCTCCTCTTGTGTAAATTGGCTGATGAATCCCTCCAGCAATTCATGAATGCGGCTTGCAGCCGCCTCCAACACCTGAGTGCCCTTCTCCGACAGCCGGAAACTCACCACTCTCCTGTCCTTGTCATCCTGCACGCGTGTGATATATTGTTTGTCTACGAGACGTGATGTAATTGCCGTCGTCGCACTTTTGTTCACGCAGAATATTTCGGACAGCTCACTCGCCGTACAGCTCTTGTTCTTGTGTATGTAACGCAGCGTGAGAAACTGGTCGAGAGTCAGCTCGGTGTCGATGCACTCGCGGATGAGCGCATTCAGCCTGCGGGTTACAGTGAATGATACGGCTTCAAACCGGTCAATATACGCAAAAATGCGGTCTTCGTTCATTGATCCTCCTTCCTGTTGACGAAATAGTTCAACTGTTGAATTATTCACTTATGTAACTATATACCCGAAAATTACCCAAGTCAAGACATGCGAAAAGGCTGTTCAGAGAATTGCTGTGAAAAATCTCACAACAACCGTTCCCAAACAGCCTCGATCTCGCTTTTCCTCCATTGATTATGGTCTTGGTATCGTTCACCAATCACTCAATGATTCAGATCAGGACGTTTCCCCTGCACCAGATAGACGACGCTCTCCCCTATATTCGTCGCATGATCCGCCATTCTCTCCAGATATCTGCTGACGAAACATAGCTGCAGCGTCTGGTTCACATATTTGCCATTTTCCATGATGTACGTAAACAACTCGCGCAGAATCTGTTTGTGCAACTGATCCACCTCGTCGTCCATCCGTGCCATCTTGTAAGCGAGCTGGACATCCTCCCGGATATACGAGTGGATGCTGTCACCCGTCATCCGCTGCACGATCTCGGCCATGCGCGGAATGTCCACGAGCGGCTTGATCAGGCCTTCATGCTCGATCCGCATCGTCACCTTGGCGATATCCACAGCCAGATCCGCCATCCGTTCCAGATCGTTCGCCATCCGGAAGGCGATGATGATGCGTCTCAGATCTTTGGCCACCGGTTGCTGAGTGGCGATGATGCGGGTTCCGATATCTTCGATCTTTTCCTCCAGCGCATTGATGGCAGGATCGTTCTTGATCACATTCCGGGCCAGTGAAACATCCATCTCCTTCAATGAAGCAACGGAGTTTTGGATCGCCTCCTCCACCTGCTCACCCATCTCGATCAGCGCCAGGCGCAATTCATCGAGATAGGCGTCAAACTGCGTGCGCTTCGTCATCATCTTGATTCACCTCTTGATCAGCCGAATCGGCCGCTGATATAGTCTTCTGTACGTTGATCCTTCGGACCCGAGAACAGGCGATCCGTCCTGTCGAATTCGATAAGCTCGCCATTCAAGAAGAATGCCGTGTGATCGGATATGCGGCCTGCTTGTTGCATATTGTGTGTGACGATGATGATCGTATATTTCTCCTTGAGCTCTGTCACCAGTTCCTCAATCTTCATGGTTGAGATCGGATCAAGCGCCGAGGTCGGCTCATCCATGAGCAGAATTTCCGGCTCTACGGCGAGCGCCCTGGCGATGCAGAGCCGCTGCTGCTGCCCGCCTGACAAGCCGTATGCCGATTTGCGAAGCGCATCCTTCACCTCGTCCCAGAGCGCCGCGGCGCGTAAGCTTCTCTCCACGATCTCGTCCAGTTCGGAGCGCTTCTTGACACCATGAATTCTCGGTCCATATGCAACATTGTCATAGATCGACTTCGGGAACGGGTTCGGTTGTTGGAACACCATGCCAATCTGTTTGCGCAGCAGCTCGACATTGACATCTTCGTCATAGATGTTCGTGCCGCCGATCATCACTTTGCCGCTCAAGCGTACGCCCCTGATCATGTCATTCATCCGGTTCAAGGTTCTGAGCAGCGTGGACTTGCCGCAGCCCGATGGTCCGATAAAGGCGGTGATGGTCCGCTCCGACACCTGCATATGAATGCTTTTCAAGGCATGAAAACCACCATAGTATAAATCCAGATTTTGAATATCTACGATCGTTGTCATGAGGGAAACCTCCAGTGGGGGAAGATAATGGTCTGGAACATGTGTCACAGTAGAGACTGGCGTCATCGCGCGGTTCTCTCTTCTGCCTGGCCATGTTTCTCAACGCTTCTGATACTTGTTCCGCAAGAAGATCGCCAGCGCATTCATGCTGAGCAGCACGATGAGCAGCACGATGATGCCGGCTGATGCCACGTGCTCGAAGTCGCGGTTGGACATGCTCGCCCAGGCGAAGATCTGCACGGGCAGAGCGGTGAACGAATCGAGCAGGCTACCCGGTATCGCGCGGGTAAATGCCACCGCCCCGATCGCGATGATCGGTGCCGTCTCGCCAATCGCACGCGACAGGGACAGAATCGAGCCGGTCAGGATGCCCGGCATCGCGCTTGGCAACACGACCCTGACGACCGTCTGCCATTTGTTCGCACCAAGGGCATAGGATGCCTGCCGCTGACTGGCTGGAACAGCACGGATCGCCTCCTGCGCCGCAACGATCAGGATCGGCAACACCAGCAAGGTAAGCGTCAACGCGCCGCTCAGGATGCTGTTGCCCAGCTCGAACATCCGCACGAACACCGTGAGGCCGAGCAAACCATAGACAATCGACGGAACTCCGGCGAGATTCGAGATATTCATGCGGATGAACCGGCTGAACCAACTATCCTTCGCGTATTCCTCCAGATAGATGGCGGTCGCCACACCGATGATGAATGTGAGTGGCGCTGTCATCATCATCAGCCAGAGCGATCCGACGAGTGCCGGCCAGATGCCGTTTTTCTCCGGTATACGCGAGGACTTGCCGGTGAGAAACTCCCAATCCAGCCAGCCGATGCCCTTCACGAAGATATCGGTGAGGAGCACTGCCAATGCGACCACGCCTACGAAAGTTGAAAACAGGAAGAGCATACGGAATAAGCGGTTACGTGTCTTGCGGCTGCGTATACGTTTGAGCGGATCGGCCTGTTTCATCGGTACTCCTCCCTGAATCTCTTCTTGATATATCCGGCAAGCACATTCATAAGCAGTGTCATGACGAACAGGACCAGGCCAACCGCGTAGATCGTGTAATATTCCACGGAACCGTGGCTCGTATCGCCGTTTGCCACCATGACGATGTAGGCGGTGAGCGTCTGCATGCTCTCAAGCGGATTCCAGGTTAGGTTCGCCAGCCCCCCGGAGGCCATGGCGACGATCATCGTTTCGCCGATCGCCCGCGACAAACCAAGCACGAAGGAGGCGATGATGCCGGACAATGCCGCGGGCACGACGACCTTAAGCGCCACTTCGAGACGTGTCGCGCCGAGGGCATAGGCCGCATCCCGGATCGAGCGCGGCACTGCGGACATCGCATCTTCACTCATTGAGGAGATCATCGGGATGATCATGATGCCAACCACGAGTCCCGCGCTGAGCGCATTGAATACGCTTAGATCCGGGATCAGCTTCTGCAGAAGAGGGGTCACGAAGGTTAAGGCGAAGAAACCATATACGATCGTCGGAATGCCGGCCAGGATCTCAAGCACCGGCTTCAGCACTGCCCTCACCTTAGGCGGCGCATATTCGCTGAGATAGATGCCGCTGGTGAGTCCGATGGGCAGCGCGACCAATGAGGCGATGCCCGTGATCATCAGCGTGCCGCTAACAAGCGGCAATACGCCGAAGGATTGCTGAGAACCCGTGAACAACGGCGTCCACTTCGTGCCGGTCAGAAAATCGAGGAGCGGTATATGCCGGAAGAAGCCGGCCGATTCGGTCAGCAGGATGATCACGATGCCGATCGTCGTCAGGATCGATATGCCTGCGAAGATCGCAAGAACGAACGGCATGATGCGATCGCTGGAGAGGAGCTTCTTGCGTTTCTTGAGCTCCAGCTTGTGTTCATTAGCAGTCATGGTGGCGGTACCCCCTGTGCCAGTCTTCGGGATGTGTACTTGTGTCATCTGAATCTGTTACGCAAACGTACCGGTTCGAAGATCCAAGCCAACTGTCTGCGTGAAGCCGACAACCGTGGCGGACAGGACACAACACAACGTCCCCAGGGCCACGGTCAATCATGCGCAGATCATCTCTGCATTCCAAGCATCAGCGGACATGAGCCAGATTGGCGTCCAGCTTCTCCTGCGGCAGGCGGACATATCCGACGGACTCAACCAGTTCCTGCCCTTCTTCGCTCAGATAGAACTCGATGAACGCCTTCACTTCCGGACGTTCCAGCGCCGACTTCAGCGGGTACATGTAGATCTCGCGGGACAGAGGCGTATAGGTGCCATCATTGATCGTTTCCGTCGATGGGCTGACATAATCAACGCCATCTGCTGGCTTGATCGCAACGGCCTTCAGGCGATCTGCATTGTCGATATAGTAGGAATACCCGAAGTAACCAAGCGCGTACTTGTCGCTGCTGACTCCTTGCACCAGCACGTTGTCATCCTCCGAAGGCACATAGTCTTCACGCGATACCTTCGCTTCGCCGTTGATGGCCTCGGTGAAATATTCGAAGGTGCCGGAAGCCGTGCCTGGACCGTACAGGTTGATCTTCTCATCCGGCCAGCTCGGATCGACATCCGACCATTTCTGCACCGGGCTGTCCTTCTGCCAGATCAGGTTGAGCTGCTGGACCGTCATCTGTTCGGCCCAATCATTGTCCGGATGAATGACCACGGTGATGCCGTCATAGGCCACAGGCATCTGCACCACGTCATCGCCGTTCTCCCGAATCTTCGCAAGTTCCTCATCCTTGATCAGACGGGAGGCATTGGCAATATCCGCTTCACCATTCATGATCGCCTTGATCCCGTTCGAGGACCCCGTGGAAGCCACCTCAATGTTCACTTCAGGATGCAGGTTCATGAACTCCTCAGCAACAGCCAGAGCGATCGGATAGACTGTGGAAGAGCCATTGAGCAGAATCTTCCCGGCCAGTTTCTCCTCTTGCTCATTGCTGCTACCGTTCTTGTCTGCGGCAGGCGTACCCGTATTGGAATCAGGCGTGCCGACACTCCCGCGGTTTTCCTGATTGCCGCCATTTGAACCGCCTGCACATGCGGCCAGTGACATCACCACCACAAGTGCTGTCACCAGCAAGATCCCCTTACGCTTCCATCTGTTTAACAACTTGACCACTCCTCGTTTGGATTTCGCTTTACATGTCCAATCTTAAGCCTCCTATGTTATCGTTGTTTAAGGAGATTGTTAGATGAGCGTAAAAATATCATCTTACCTGTAAGTCATGTAAACGCGGCCTGTAATCCATCTTCCGGAACACGGTCTTCATGGACATGGGAGAGGTGCATATGCCTTCACAACATCAGGAAAGTCAAGAGAATGGATATAGACAAGATAGGATGCTCTGGTGAGGATAAGACAGCAGCAGGGGAAAGGAGATTTTGGCGAGCGCGTCATTGCAGGATCTGCCGTTCGTTGATTTGGGGAGTGGGAAAGGTTGGGCCAACTCTCTGAGCGGTTGATTTCGAAGATTCATGGGATCAACGTCGCCGCAACATGCGGCTTTATACAGCCCTTGATCCTTTTAATGAATGGACTGTTATGGGGGAAGGATCGTAAAAAGACACATAGGGAAGGTTGATATACGGTTTACTTGACCACAAGCTTGTAGCCAACGCCGCGGATGGAGTCGATCTTGACGGTCTTCTGATTCAGCTCCAGCTTCTTGCGGAGCGAACTGACATGGACGTCCACCGTCCGCTGCCCGCCGATATAGTCGAAGCCCCATACGCGATTCATCAGATCATCGCGGGTGACGACCGTGCCGGGATGCTGGACGAGATAGAGCAGAACCTCAAATTCCTTCGGACGCATCGGAATCATCTCGCCATGCACGACAACCTCATACCGATCCGGATAGATGTGAATATCGCCAAGTTTGATCACCTTGCCTTCATCCTGCTTGCGATCGGTATCCGACCCGCTCCGTCTGAGCACGGCAGATACGCGCGCCAGCAGTTCAGCAACGCCAAACGGCTTCGTCACGTAATCATCGGCTCCCAGCTTCAAGCCTTGCACGATTTCTTCTTCCGCATTGCGGGCTGTCAGGATGATGACCGGAGTCTTGATTCCTTTCTTGCGAAGCTGCTCCAGCACCTCGAAACCGTTCAGGCCAGGCAGCATCACATCGAGAATAATCAGATCATAGCCATGCTCCAGACAATCCTGGAGCGCCGCATTGCCATTATCAATCACTTTCGTCTCATAGCCTTCCTGAGTCAGGTTGTAAGAAAGCAAGCGCGACAAGGTGGGTTCATCTTCCACGACGAGGATCGTATGCTGCATGATGTTGCCTCCTGTTCTCGGACGGTTTCCTCTCCTATTTATCATAGCATTTACCTTTCGCTTATGTGTTAAGCTTTTGTTAAACCCGTGTAAAATTTACATGGATTTTACGCAGATAACGTCATCAGTCATCAGTCGCATCTCCTGCTATTTCTGGAGCACCGGAAGCTCCACGGTAAACTTCGAGCCATATCCCAGGTCGCTCTCCACATGAATCGCGCCTCCGTGCAATTCGACCAGATGCTTGACGATCGACAGCCCCAGACCGGTGCCGCCTGAACTGCGTGAACGCGCCTTGTCCACGCGATAGAATCGCTCGAAGATGCGCGGCAGATCCTTCTTCGGGATGCCGATTCCTGTGTCGATGACGGAGATGGCGACACGGTCGTATTCATCCTCTTGCTTCCCTTTGTCCCCCTGCTCTCCAAGCGTGACGAGCTCCACCTTCACCTTGCCATGTTCCGGCGTATAGATGATCGCGTTGGATAACAGGTTGAGGAACACCTGGCGCAAGCGGTCCTCGTCCCCTTCGATATAGATATCGCTTGGCGCGTGCAGCGTGAGCGAGATCTCCTTCTTCTGCGCCTCCGGCTTCATCATCTCAACGATGCTGCCGAGGAACTCGTTCATCTCGATCGGTGCGAGATGCAGAGGCTCCCGCTTCGACTCGATCTTCGACAATTCCAGGAGGTCTCCGATCAGCCTGTTGAGCCGCTCACTCTCGTCATAGATGATCTGGAGGAATGACCTTGCCGTCGATTCGTCCTTCACCGAGCCGGATAACAGCGTCTCCGCGAACCCTTTGACTGCAGCTACCGGCGTTTTGAGCTCGTGCGAGACATTGGCAACAAACTCGCTGCGCATCCGTTCCAGCTTGCGAATCGCCGTAATGTCATGCAGCACGATGACGAGGCCGGAGCTGTTGAGCGATTCCTGCTTCAACGGGATGAGGTGGATATCGATCGTTCTTTCCGCCGGGTAATACAGGACGATCTCATCGCGGATATGATTGCCATGATAGAGGCAATCATTGATCAGTTGCTCAAACGGCAGCGGCTGCTTCAATTTGTCATAGACAACGCCGATTGACTGGATGGCCGGGATGCCGAGAATTTCCTCCGCCGCCCTGTTCATCAGGACGATGCGGTCATCCTTGCCGATCACCACGATGCCGCTGATCATATTGTCGATGACGCTCATCAGGCGATTCTCGTTCTCCGACAACTGCTCCATCTGCTCCTGAAGGCTGCCCGCCATCGTATTGATCGCTTCTCCCAACTGGCCTAGCTCGTCCCGGTTCTTAAGCCGGACTCGCGCCTTGTAGCTGTGCATCGTGATCCGCTTGGCCACGGCGATGATATGTTCGATTGGCCGGGTGAAGCTGGAGGCGAAGCGGTAGCTGACAAGCCCGCTGACCAGGAACAGCACCGTAAGTCCGATCAGCAGATATGCCCACAACGAATACACCGTCCGGCTGAGTTCGCCAAGCCCAAGCGCCATGCGCACGTAACCGACCAGATCGCCTCCGTCATAAACGGCGGCTGCGACGTACATCATGCGTTCGCCAACCGTTTCGCTGTAGCGGATCGCATCGCCGATCGGTTCACCGTTCAATACAGCCTTGATCTCCGGACGATCCACGTGATTGTCCATCACCAACGTATCGGACATGGAGTCGCCGATGACCAGGCCGTCCTTCCGCACGAAGGTAATTCGCGCTTCCGTCAATTCCGCGAACTTGCGGATGAGCGCATTGTGTGAAGGATGAACCGCCGGGTTCGCCTCCCGGAACATCGCCGGATCGATCATGGAGACGATCATCCGCACTTCGTTCATCATGTTGTTGCGCTTGGCATCGATATAAGAGTCCTGGATCATCTTGCCGGAGAACAACCCGGCCGCCAGAACCGATATGCCGATCAGGATGATGAATGTCAGAAACAATCTGGTCCGTATGCGGAACATGCCTCGTCTTCACTCCGTTTCCAATGTCTGTCGAAACCTGCTGTCAAGCAATGTCGTCAGCCTATACAGTTCGCCAGCACATAAAAAAGAAACCCAGGTATCAGCATTACCCGGGTGATCTTAAGTCCATGATCTCACCACTTGCTTCTCTTTGAGAAGTGAGAGAACAGCCGATTCGTCGTACGTGGCGCGATGAACAGAGCATAACTGACCATTTGTTCGCCTGCTCCTGCTTTCGTTACGGAATATAGATCCGCCATATGTGAGGGAAGGCTGGTTGTCGCGAAGCTAACGGAACATGGCGCCGCTAATGACTCATCAGATCGGGGTTGTGGACACAGAATGCGGTGAATAACGGATCTGTGTCCCGTTACCCATCCCCCAAACCAGGCAGATTCGTCATATAGCGGGATGACGTTCCGTTATGAAGCCAGCATATAGGGCTTACGCTCCGATGCCGTCCCGATGAGAACCGTGCGTACACCTCTAAGCGAGCGGTCGATCGGTCCGGCGTACCGGCGCAAGTCATCCTCGATCAATTAGGCAAACACCGGATCTTTAAACTGGCTGAGCTTCTCCAGCGATTCCTTCTCGACGTCCGCATGCAGGCTGTTGCCGTGCGAATCCATCGTGACGATCGCAGCGAATCCGTCCACTTCAAAATGCCACATCGCTTCCGGTACGCCGAAGTTCAAGAAGTCGACACCCTTAACCGCCTTGATCGTATCGGCATAATATTGAGCCGCGCCGCCGATCGCATTCAGATATACCGCGCCATGTTCCTGCAGTGCCTTCAGCGTCTTGGCCCCCATTCCGCCCTTGCCGATAACGATGCGCACGCCGAATTTCTTCAGGATATCGCCTTGGTACGGCTCCTCGCGGATGCTGGTCGTCGGGCCGGCCGCCTTGACCTCCCAACTGCCGTCGTCCTTCTTCAGCATGACCGGGCCGCAGTGATAGAGCGCCGCTCCGTTCAGGTCTACCGGACAGTCGTGATCGACCAGGTACTTGTGGATCGCATCGCGTCCGGTATACATCGGCCCCTTGATGATCACCACGTCTCCGACCTTCAACTGGCGAACCTGCTCCTCCGTCACCGGAGTATGCAGCACGAACTCTCTGCGCTCACCCTTGGACGCAACGGCTGCTTCCATCGGAGCTTGCTTGTCCGTCATCTTCTCTACTGAGCCTCTCTCATACAGCCACTCCTTGATCTCGCCGGTAGCCGAGTCGAGAAGCACACCTTGCCTGCGGAACGCCCAGCAATTGTAGGCGACGGATACGAAGAAGCTCGCAGGCAGCCGGTTGTATGCGCCTACCTTACATCCGAGCAACGTCACTTGACCGCCGAAGCCCATCGTGCCGATGCCCAGCTTGTTGGCATTCTCCATCACGTAGTCTTCCAATTTGCGCAGGTCTTCGTTCGGGTTCACGTCATCAACGGGGCGAAGAAGCTGTTGTTTCGCAAGCTCATACCCTGTCGTCCGGTCCCCGCCGATGCCCACACCGATAAAGCCGGCGCTGCAGCCTTGACCTTGCGCCTGATAGACCGCGTGCATGATGCATTTGCGGATGCCATCCAAGTCTCGTCCTGCCTTACCGAGACCTTCCAGTTCAGTCGGAAGGCTGTACTGGATGTTCTTGTTCTCGCAACCGCCGCCCTTGAGGATGAGACGAACGTCGATCGTATCCTTCTCCCATTGTTCAAAGTGAATAACCGGAGTGCCTTCCCCGAGATTATCCCCTGTATTGGCACCGGTCAGCGAATCGACCGAATTCGAGCGCAGCTTGCCGTCCTTCGTCGCCCGCGCGACGGCGTTTCGAATCGCCTTCTTCATCTCGATCTGATTGGCGCCAACCGGGCAGTGGATGAAGAAAGTAGGCATGCCTGTATCCTGACAGATCGGCGATACGTTGCACTCCGCCATCTCGATGTTGTCAGCGATGGTAGAGAGAGACAGCGCTGCGCGCGTGCCTGCATCCTCGCTCTCCTGCGCACGTTTGATGGCGCGGCGCACGTCCGCCGGCAGATTCGTGGATGTTTCTTCAATCAACCGATATATGCTCTCTTCAAAATGTTGCATGAATGTGAGGACTCCTTTCGGTCATGAACTCGCTATACTATAATTATAATAGCACATGCAGGGATGAACTAGAATAAACCGTTTTCCTGCCGTTTAGGCAAGATTTTGAGGATCGATCCCATATGCGCCAGAATCACTCATTCGGAAGGGGAAGCTGCCGTTGGACAGCCATTTTTTTGCCTATTTGTACCGATTGCGCTATATCGAACGATGGAGCCTGATGCGCAATATCATGCGTGAGAACGTAGCCGAGCATTCGTTTCATGTTGCCGTACTCACCCACGCGCTCTGCACCATCGCCAATGAGGTATTCCATCAGAACCTGCCGACAGACCGCATCGTATCGATGGCGCTGTTCCATGACGTTACGGAAGTGATCACCGGGGATATCCCGACACCCGTGAAACACCACAACAAAGAAATTCTGAGCAATTTCCGCGAGATCGAGGAGCTTGCCGCACAGCGGCTCAGCGCGATGATTCCCGAGGAGCTGAGGAACGTCTACAAGCCGCTCATTACTGGCAAACGGGAGCTGGACGAATACAGGAAGTACGTCAAAGCTGCCGATCTGCTCGATGCCTATCTCAAATGCACCTCCGAGCTGTCCGCCGGCAATCGTGAATTCTCGGTCGCCAAGCGCCAGATCGAAGGGCAGTTGAACAAGCTGGGCATGCGCGAGGTGAACTACTTCCTCGAACATTTCGCATCCAGCTTCGAGAAGACGCTGGACGAGATGTCCGAAGCAGAAGAGTCAGCGAAGTAAGCGATATGACAAGACGATACAACAAGACGCAAAAAACTGTCCCGTCCTCTTCACTGTATCACCGAGCTTAGGGATCACACCCGGCAAGTGATACGGCAAGCAGAACGGGACATGCGTTTGCTGAGAGGTCAATCCAGCAAGCGCAGGCGTGTAAGCACGCTGCTATCATGCCCGAAAGCGGGCAGCACTTGCGAGATCACCCCAACCAGCTTGGTTCAAACATGATGATCACGATCAGCAGGAACGATACCGCAGTCAGAGCGCTGAACAAGCGGATGCGCTTCACGTCAGAGCCGTCAGCATCAGCCGCTTGAAGCACTCTCTTGAGCGGTTTGCCCAGCATGCCGCTGAAAGCCCCGATGAGCAGAATCAGCACGACAGTGGCAACCATCCACAGCGTCGAATAATCACCCAGGGACATCAGATAACCGCCGGTGAGCAACTGCACAAGCAGCACGATCTGTGCGAAGGTATTGAACGCGCGGACCGAACTGGCGAAGCCTTTGCGCGCTTCCCCCGCCAGAGCAGCCAGCTTGCCAGCCATAAATGGAAGCAGCAGATAGTAGCCCATGACGATTGCTCCGAGCAAATGCACCAGGTAGAAAAATGTTGCCATTCTTTATCCTCCTCGCCTATCTAGATTGAGTTATGTACCTTAGTTCCGAGTCTAATTGTACCGTATTGCGACAGGTTTGAATAGACAGCCGGAGATCTTCGGCAAACGGGCAGCCGCACCATCATGTTGTGCCAGATCCGATCCTGCGAACCCATACGCCCGTCAGGACGTGTGTACGTGCTCTGTGCCTAGGACCTTCACATGCACCTTATTGCCGAGATCTCCAGTAGATTGTAAGTGTTCGTGATCCATGCCTGCTCCGGCTTCGTCTCAAGTTCAATGCATCTCCAGCAATGTTTTCTGACTATCCCTCACCATATCGATCACCTTGCGCACAGAGGCCGCGGAACGATCGAGCGCCTGCTTCTCCTCTACCGTTAACTCCAGTTCGATGATCCGTTCGATGCCGTTTCCGCCCAGCACGACCGGAACTCCCATGAACAGATCCTCATAGCCATACTCCCCTTGGAGATACGCGATGGCGGGAAGAAGTCGTTTCTTGTCCTTCAGTATCGCTTCCGCCATCTTCATCAGAGAAGCGGCCGGCGCATAGTAGGCGCTGCCGTTGCCAAGCAGGCTGACGATCTCCCCGCCCCCGACGCGGGTCCGCTGCACGATCTCCTCGATGCGCTTCTTCGGGATCAACTTCTCGATCGGGATGCCGCCGACATTGGTGTACCGGGTGAGCGGCACCATATCATCGCCATGTCCGCCAAGCACCACGCCGTGAATGTCCTCCACCGATACGCCGAGTTCCATCGCCAGGAAGGTCACATACCGCGCCGTATCCAGCACACCGGATTGGCCCATCACCCGGTTCTTGGGGAAGCCAAGCGCCTCATAGGCCGCGTAAGTCATCGCATCGACAGGATTGCTTAGCACGATCACATATGCATCCGGGCAATATTGCTTGACCTGCTCGCATACGGACCGAACGATCCTGCTGTTCACTGCCACCAGATCATCGCGGCTCATGCCGGGCTTACGTGCGATGCCAGCGGTGATGATCACAAGATCCGAACCAGCCGCTTCGGTGTAATCCTCCGTGCCGACGATCCTGCAGTCCGTCTGCAGAACTGGCCCGGCCTCTTGCATATCGAGCGCCTTGCCCTTGGTCGGATCGGCCAACTGTGGGATATCGATCAGGACGATATCGCCGAGTTCACGCTGCGCAAGGAACAGCGCTGTGGTCGCGCCGGTAAAGCCGGCGCCGATGATGGTGATTTTCCGTCTTCTTATCGTCATCATTCAGGCAACCTCCGTTTTCCAGCCATATGGACAATCTCCAAAGCTTCTCTCTATTGGTTTGCCCATTTATGCGTGGCTGCAATCCCATCCATGCTGTCGCGAGGCCTGATCATGATCGATCAACGTTCTATCCCATATCTACCTAAGAGGCAACCCGAAGCGCCAGTATGCCGAAGAATCGGCATCTTCGATGCGCATGCAGAAGATGCGTTTTCACCCGCTGACCAAACGAAAGCCGCCGGAACCACACTCCGGCGGCCATCGTACCCTGTATGCACAGAAGCGTCCGACGCAAACACCTGCGCGGACACTTCTCTGTCAAGCGATTAATCCATATTCTTGATGATGAGGTCACCGAACTCCGAGCACTTCACTTGCGTAGCGCCTTCCATGAGTCGCGCGAAGTCATAGGTGACAGTTTTGTTCTGGATGGTGCGATCCATACCCTTGTAGATGAGATCCGCAGCTTCCAGCCAGCCCATATGCTCCAGCATCATGACGCCGGACAGGATGACCGAACCCGGGTTCACAACGTCTTGATTCGCATACTTCGGAGCTGTACCATGGGTTGCTTCGAAGATGGCATGTCCAGTCACGTAATTGATGTTGGCGCCAGGTGCGATGCCGATGCCGCCTACCTGTGCAGCGAGCGCGTCGGACAGGTAGTCACCGTTCAGGTTGAGCGTTGCGATGACGTCGAAGTCGGTCGGACGGGTCAACACTTGTTGCAATGCGATGTCCGCGATCGCGTCCTTGATCAGGATCTTGCCTTCAGCCAGCGCCTTCTCCTGAGCGGCATTGGCAGCTTCCGTACCTTGTTCTGCCTTGATGCGGTCGTATTGTCCCCAGGTGAAGGTCTTGTCTGCATATTCTTGTTCAGCCAGCTCGTAACCCCAGTTCTTGAACGCACCTTCCGTGAACTTCATGATGTTGCCCTTGTGAACGAGAGTTACGCTCTTGCGGCCATGCTTGATCGCATATTCGATGGCAGCGCGGATCAGACGCTTCGAACCTTCTTCGGATACAGGCTTGATGCCGATACCGGAAGTTTCTGGGAAGCGGATCTTCTTCACGCCCATTTCCTTCTGCAGGAACTCGATCACTTTCTTCACTTCTGGCGTGCCGGCTTGCCATTCCACACCAGCGTAGATGTCTTCCGTATTTTCACGGAAGATGACCATGTTGACCAGCTCAGGATGCTTAACCGGGGATGGCACCCCTTGGAAATAACGAACCGGACGCAAGCATGTATACAGGTCCAGCTCTTGTCTGAGCGCAACGTTCAACGAGCGGATGCCGCCGCCGATTGGCGTCGTCAGAGGCCCCTTAATCGCTACTATGTATTCGCGAATCGCGGTCAACGTATCATTCGGCAACCATTCGCCGAATGTATTGAAGGATTTCTCACCAGCATACACTTCGTACCAAGCGATTTTCTTCTCGCCTTTGTATGCTTTCTCTACAGCAGCGTCGAGCACGCGTTGTGCGGCTCTCCAAATGTCCGGTCCTGTACCGTCACCTTCAATGAAAGGTACGATCGGATTGTTCGGCACTTGCAACTTGCCGTTGGCATCGATGGTGATCTTCTCGCCGGATGTTGGCGGTGTGAATTTTTCGAATTGTGGCACTCTCGATTCCTCCTAATGGTTGTGTGATATCCATGATGCGGTGCTATCCACAGACAACGGGAGTCTCAAGCCTGTGTACGCTCAAGAACATCCCGTTGGGATACACGCCGCTTTATAAGTGGCAAATCAATCAAGCTCAGACGCGTTGATCGATCGGCACGTACTGGTTGTTGATCGGACCGACATATTCAGCCCGCGGGCGAATCAGACGATTATCTTCGTATTGTTCGAGTATATGCGCCGTCCATCCCGATACACGGCTCATCGCGAAGATCGGTGTGAACAGGTCGCGCGGGATACCAAGTGAAGTATAAACGGAAGCCGAATAGAAATCAACATTTGGCTTCAGACCCTTCTTGCTGGTAACGAGCTCTTCGATCATAACAGACATATCATACCATTTCCGATTGTTGGTCAGCTCGCACAGCTTGGCCGACATCTTCTGCAGATGTTTGGCGCGCGGGTCACCATTCTTGTATACGCGGTGTCCGAAGCCCATGATCTTCACTTTGTTGTTCAGTGCGTTCTCGATGTATGGCTGCACGTTCTCAATGCTGCCGATCTCCTCCAGCATCGCCATGACTTGCTCGTTGGCACCGCCATGCAGAGGTCCCTTGAGCGTGCCAATTGCCGAAGTGATGCCGGAATAGATATCTGAAAGCGTGGCCACCGTGACGCGAGCGGAGAATGTGCTCGCATTAAGTTCATGGTCCGCATGCAGAACAAGCGCCTTGTTCATCGCATGGACAGCGATATCATCCGGTTCCTTGCCTGTCAGCATGTACAGGAAGTTGAAGGCGATCGATTGATCAGGCTTCGGTTCGATCAGCGGCTGGCCTTCCCGCAGGCGGGCGATAGCCGCAACGATGACTGGCAATTGAGCCTGCAGGCGAATCGCTTTGCGTACATTGGCTTCCTTGCTCATGTCATTCGCTTCCGGATCGTACAGGGCAAGACTCGATACGGCCGTACGGAGTGCCGCCATCGTATTCGCATCCTTAGGATACGTTTTCATCTGTTCGATAACAGATGCCGGAATTTTCATCTCAGCATTCAACTTGCCGATGAAATCCTTGAGTTCTGCTTGTGTTGGAAGCTTGCCAAACCATAGCAAATATACGACTTCCTCAAAGCTGGCATGCTCAGCCAAATCATCGATATTGATTCCTCGGTATGTCAATACACCGTCAACAATCGAACTAATCGAGGAAGTAGCTGCGACTATTCCTTCCAGACCTTTCGTTACCGTCATCCTGATTCGCTCCTTAGTCTAATGATTCACATAGAAATACTTGGCTGGCGCCTGGTCTTTATATCGGAACGCCTGTTGCAGCCAGGTATCTCTAATGTTTTACATGGTTTGAGTAAGTGCCAATAAATATATAAAGGCGAGATGAGTGCAGGTTCCCCGTTCTCCTTCAGCATGTTGTCGGTCGCCAGCGGACCCGCATATGGATAAATGACAACAAACGAGGCCATTTATATGAGGAATAAAGCGTTTTAGGCGCATGGCCCAAAGTTAATAATAAAGGATTTCACATCGAAAAGAAACCTGCGCAGCAGATAAAAATTCATGATCAACGACATAACTCACACCTGCATGCGTTTGGCCGCGCTTTCAAAAACATGCGGCCAGCAACATGAAGCCTCATGCAGCCAAGCTCCAAGCCGCAAGGACTTCGGCGGTTCGCTGACCGTGCGACTCCGCATGCGATGTCATGACGCCGATGTGCGATCTCCAGACCGCGGAAAACACTATTCCATCTTGTACGAAGCGCTTCCATCAGCTATCATACCATGTTTAAGCTGACACAGACAACCATTGTGACAATTTGCGCAAAGTTGTGCTTGCAGGATGCATCCCTTCAGATCGGCATGATGACAGCAATACACAGCCAAATCTGTCGATTCATTTATTCATTTTACGAGAATCCCGCAACGGAAACGATCTGATCCATCGGATCAGGTTGCATCATATCAAGCCAGTTACGAGGACCTATGTTGTACAGCTACTCGAGTTCCTCCTGCTCACAGGCTCGCTTGATCAATTCATATAGCTCCGGCGCCTCCCGGTCGATCCTCGCCGGACGCCAGTTCCGGTTCAGCCAGACATGTTTCGTATGGCCGGTGATGAGCAATTCTCCTTCCTGCTGTAATTCATCCTCGATTCTCTCGATCCTGACCTCAAACGTCATGCGAATGTTGGTATATTCGCGGATGCGTGTCAGCACACGGATCTGATCGTCGTATCGGGCGGGCTTCAGAAACTGCATCCCCAGATCAATGACGGGAAGCAGCAACCCCTGTTCCTCAATCTTGCGATAAGGCAGACCAAGCTCGCGAATCATCTCCGTTCTGCCGATCTCAAACCAGGTCAAGTAGTTGGCATGGTACACAACGCCCATCTGGTCCGTTTCCGCATATCTTGCCTTCAGATGATGGACAAACCATCTGCTCGACGCCATAATCAATCTTCCTCCCCATATCCTGAATCCCTGGCCTGTTCGCAGGCCCTGAAAGAACAGAAGAGCGAATCAGAACGCTATCTATGCGCTCCGATTCGCTCTCAGATTCAATGTTGATCATTAATTCGCATCCGCACAGAATATGATGCCTAGCTCTGCATAAACGGTCACTTCCGCACCGTCCTGCAGCAGTTTGAGCGCATTGTCCACGCCAACGATAACCGGCTTGCCAAGGCTTAAGCCCACGATTGCCGCATGAGAAGTGATGCCGCCTGTCTCCGTGATGACCGCTGCCGCTTTCTCAAATGCCGGCATGTAATCCTTGTCCGTGCATGGACATACCAGCACTGTTCCAGGTTGCGTCTTCTCCACCGCTTCTTCAGGGCTATGCGCAAGAACCACCTTGCCCGTGGCGATCTTGTTGCCGATGCCTTGGCCCTTGGCCACGATGTCGCCGATGTGATGGATCTTGATCAGGTTCGTCGTGCCAGAACGGCCAACCGGAACACCGGCAGTGATGACGACCAGATCCCCAGGCTGAACAACCTTCGTCTTCAGCGCGCTGTCCACCGCCATCTCGAACATGATATCCGTCGACGGCGCATGCTCACCTTTAACCGGAAGCACGCCCCAGGTCAGACACATGCGGCGCATGACATCTTCATTAGGCGTAACCGCGATGATCGGGGCTTGCGGACGGTACTTCGACACCATGCGTGCCGTATATCCGCTCTCCGTAGCGGTGATGATCGCATTGGCATGCAGATCAAGCGCCGATTTGGCCACCGATTGGCTGATTGCCTCTGTAACGCTCACTTCCTGCGCCTTGCTGAGCCGTTGGAACATCTCGCGATAGTTGAGAGCTGCTTCCGTGCGTTCTGCGATGCGAGCCATGGTGCGTACCGATTCCACCGGATATTTGCCGGCAGCCGTTTCACCCGACAGCATGATCGCGTCTGTGCCGTCGAAGATCGCATTGGCGACGTCGCTGGCTTCAGCGCGGGTAGGACGCGGGTTGCGCTGCATCGAATCCAGCATCTGGGTTGCTGTGATGACCGGCTTGCCAACAAGGTTGCACTTCTCGATCATGAGTTTTTGAACGAGCGGCACTTCCTCTGCCGGGATTTCCACGCCCAGGTCACCGCGTGCAACCATCAGGCCGTCGGATACCTCAAGAATCTCATCAAGGTTGTCCACGCCTTCCTGGTTCTCGATCTTGGAGATGATCTGGATGTGGGAAGCGTTGTGCTTCTCCAGCAGTTCGCGGATCTCCAGCACGTCACTTGCCTTACGCACGAAGGAAGCGGCGATGAAGTCGATGCCTTGTTCGATGCCGAAGACGATGTCGGCAGCGTCCTTGTCCGTGATCCCTGGCAGAGAGATCTTCACGCCAGGCACGTTGACGCCCTTGCGACCTTTGATCTGACCGCCGTTTACGATGCGGCACTTGATCTCCGTCCCCTGGATGTCCACGACGGTGAGTCCGATCAAGCCGTCATCGATGAGGATCGTCGAGCCGACCGTCACATCGTTCGGCAGGTTCTTGTAAGTGACGTGGATGCGATCCTTGTCGCCGAGGATTTCTTCGGTCGTTAAGGTCAGATACTCGTTCTCCACGAGCTCGATCGGCTCTTCCTTCAGCTTGCCGATACGAATCTCCGGCCCCTTCGTGTCGAGCAGGATCGCTACCGTCTTGCCCAGTTCCTTGCTGGCTTGCCTGATGTTCTTGATACGGTTGCCATGTTCCTCGAAGTCACCGTGGGAGAAGTTGAGCCTTGCCACATTCATTCCGGCTTCGATCAACTTCTTCATCATCTCTAGCGATTCGCTGGCTGGTCCAATTGTACATACTATTTTTGTTTTGCGCATGGTTTTTGTCCTCCTAGGCTTCTGTGCGTCATATGTAAATTATTGTATCTCACTGATGTGTTGTATAAACGCGAATTGGCCTATTGCCCGGTACTTGTTGTAGCGGTCTTCGCGAAGCTCCTGCTCGCTCATCTTGAGCAGAGGCTCGAGATGGGTGAGAAGTGCTTCCTTGATGTATGCTGCTTGCTGCTGCTTGTCGCGATGCGCACCGCCTCGCGGCTCCGGAATGATGCCGTCCGCTACGCCGAGCGCGACGATGTGCTCCGCCGTAATCTTCATCGCTTCCGCCGCCTTCTTCGACTGCGTCGCATCCTTGTACAGGATCGACGCTGCTGCCTCCGGCGAGCTGACCGAATATACGGCGTTCTCAAGCATCAGGATGCGGTTGCCAACACCGAGCGCAAGCGCCCCGCCGCTGCCGCCTTCGCCGATAATCACGCAGATGATCGGCACGCCGAAACCGGCCATCTCGATGAGATTACGGGCAATCGCTTCGGCTTGTCCCCTTTCCTCAGCCGCTCCGCCAGGATAAGCGCCTGGCGTATCGATGAACGTGATGATCGGCCGGCCGAACTTGTCCGCCTGTTTCATAAGCCGGAGGCCTTTGCGGAATCCTTCCGGATGGGGCATGCCAAAATTGCGCGCGATGTTGTCCTTGGTGTCCTTGCCTTTCTGATGGCCGACTACGGTAACCGGCAGGTCATTCAACTTGCCGATGCCCCCGACGATGGCGAGATCATCACCGTACAATCGGTCACCATGCAGCTCGACGAAATCATCAAAGATCTCCTGGATGTAATCCAGCGTCGTCGGCCGCTGCGCGTGTCTGGCGATCAGCAGCTTCTGCGACGCGGATAGATTGCTGTATATCTCATCCTCGAGCTTCTGATAACGTTCCTCGAGTTTGGCGATCTCATCGGAGAAGTCGATTCCTTTCTCCGCTCCAAAACGCTTCAATTCTTCAATCTTGATACGCAATTCTTCAAGCGGTTGCTCAAAAGGCATCTCACCCGCCATTCCGTTTAACACCCCCTGTGCTGTGCAGTTCGAGGATCATCGCCAGCACCTGTCTTAGGTCTTTGCGATGGACAACCTTGTCGAGCTGACCATGCTGAAGGTTAAACTCCGCCGTTTGGAAGTTATCCGGCAGCTTCTGGCGTATCGTCTGTTCGATGACCCGCCGGCCCGTAAAGCCGAAAGCTGCTCCAGGCTCAGCCAGGATGTAATCGCCCAGCATCGCGAAGCTGGCGGGAACGCCGCCGAACGTAGGATCTGTGATGACTGATATGTACAAGCCTCTTTGTTGAGAGAACTTCGACAGAGCCGCGCTGGTCTTCGCCATCTGCATCAGACTGAGGATGCTCTCCTCCATGCGGGCGCCGCCAGATGTAGAGAATATGATGAGCGGATATTTCTTCTGAATCGCCGTCTCGATCGCGCGAGTCACCTTCTCGCCTACGACGGAACCCATGCTTCCGCCGAAAAACTCGAAGCTCATCGCTGCCACCACTACCGGAAAGCCGAAGATCGTGCCTTCACCGGTTATGACCGCATCTCGGAAGCCGGTTTTCTCCGTATGCTTCTGCAATTTCTCCGCGTAGCCGGGGAATCCGAGCGGGTCTACGGACACCATGTCGCTGTCGTACTCGAACAATCGGCCCTCGTCCAGGATCATTTCGAGTCGTTCGATCGCGTTGAGGCGGAAATGGTAGCCGCACGCCGTACACACCTTCAGATTCTTGTCCAATTCCTTGGAATACTGAATCGTACCGCACTTCGGACACTTGGTCATCAGACCATCAGGGATGTCCCGTTTGGTTTTTTCAGAAGGTATTGTGGCGTATCGTCTTTTTTTCTGAAAAATGTCCTTAATAGGCACTCCGCATCTCTCCAAGCGATTGATTCATAACTTTATGAATGAAGAATCGTGTTCAGCACCTCTTGCACCTCATCCAATTCACCTTCTGGCACAAGAATCTCGTATTGCTGCTTGGTCAGATTGATCGCTCTGATCTGTACCAGGAATCCTTCTTCCATGAGGCGCTCCTTAATTCGCTCAGCAATCTTCTTCGTCGGGGCGATGTAAATTACAGTCCACATCTTCATCCTCCCGTTCTATTAACCGGCAAATCTACAATAGATAAATGATACCACAACCCGAGAATAACCCGCAACAAACCATGTCATTGACATCTGGTTCGCCGCAATGGCGCCTCCGCTCACGGGCATGCTCACACCGGGCAGCCTAGGCAACCGAGCATTCAGCGGCTCCAATCGTACTCGGTGGCCAGCTTGCTCTTGTGCGCGATTCTGGCAGAAGCAGCGGCGGCCAGAGCGGCGATCAGATCGTCCAGGAATACATGTATGTGGCTTCCCTTCATATTCAGCTTACGGATGATGCCGGACTTCTCCTTGTCCAGATAACCGAAACTGGTCAGGCCGATCATGCCGTAAGCATTGGTAATCCCCAGGGCCAGTACCTCGTCGACACCATACAGGGACTCATCAGCTTCCATGATATCCTGCAGCGGACGGGGCAGCAACTTCTTCTCAGCCAGCATATCCAGGGCAACGCCGGTGAGCAGAGTATATTGTACATCTCTTTTCTCTAGGACGGCAAGCACACTTGCACGGCAGTCCTCAAGCCGCAGTGCGGGATTATAGGGAAATTGCAACTCATGCACGATACTCGCGACATCGTCCAGCGCAACGCCTCTCTCAGCCAGCAGATCAAGCAGATAGTCTACCGTCTTGTTCATCGTCACGTTCCTCCCATGCATCGGTATCCAGCGGAGTGATGGGCATGTACATCATTGTATGCGGCCCGCCTGGGAAATGTGACAACTTTCTCTGTCTGCTTGATGAGATGATGCGAGGCGGCTGTGTTCACTTGATGCGTACCGACTGCTCTCCCATGATTGACTCGATCATCGCCTTAAGCGTATCCGACGGCCTGACGTTGTACTCTTCGTTCAAGGCGATCAGCTTGTTCGTACGCTCGTAGAACAGGACAACCTGCAAATCTCCAGGATGCAGCTCAAGCACCTTCTTCAAGCGGTTAAGGTCAGCAGGTTGCTCCTTGCTCCTCGCGATCTTGATAAACATGCGCTGCATCGCACTTAGACGTGGAGCCGCCTTGCGCTTGAACCGCGCCTCGACATCTGAAGCATCAAGCCGTGCAGCATCGTCCACGAGCAGTTTAACCTCTTCTTCCTGAAGCTGCAGCTTGGCTTTCACGATCAGCAGGTCGCCCTTGTTTACGATCGTGCAGACCTTCTGCCAGACACCTGGGAAGAGCACCAGCTCGACGCGCGCCGCCGTCTGATCCTCCAGTTCCGCGAACGCCATCTGCTGCCCCTTCTTCGTCACGATCGTCCGCACCGAGACGACCAGGCCAGCGGTGATCACCTCGCTGCCGTCCGCATACTCGGGCAAGAGCAGCAACTGATCCGCCTCAAGCTTGGCCAGCAGTTCGGCGTAGTCCTCCAGCGGATGGCCGGAGAGGTATAAGCCCAAAAGATCACGTTCGAACTCCAACTGCTCGGACTTCAGGAACGGCCTGACGTCCGGAGGCTCCACTGTCCATTGCGCTTCTTCGATGAAACCGAACAGATGCAATTGCAGATCTTCCCGCTCCTTCTTCCACTTCTGCGCCGCCTCCATCGTCTCGTCCAACATGGCCAGCAGTTGCGCGCGGTGGCCCGGCAGCGAATCGAAGGCGCCGCCCAAGATCAGCGACTCTATGACGCGCTTGTTGCAGACGCGCAGATCGACGCGCCGGCAGAAGTCGAGCAGGTCGGTATAGGGCTTGTCGCGGCGCTGCTCGATGATCGTCTCCATCGCGTGCGTGCCGACGTTCTTGATCGCCGCCAGCCCGAAGCGGATCGAACCATCTGCCAGAGGCGTGAACAGGACGCCGCTCTCGTTCACATCCGGCGGCAGTACGGCGATGCCCATCTTACGGCACTCGTCGACGTATTCGGCGACCTTGCGATGCGTGCCCATCACCGCCGTCAGCATCGAAGCCATAAAGGCTGTCGGATAGTGCGCCTTCAGGTATGCCGTCTGAAACGCCAGCACGCCATAGGCGGTCGCATGTGCCCGTGGAAAGCCGTAATCGGCGAAGCGGACGATCATATCATAGACCGCATGTGCCGTTTCCGCATCATGCCCTTGCTTGAGGCAGCCGCTCACGAAATGCTCCCGCTCCTGATCGAGCACCTCGCGTTTCTTCTTGGAGACCGCACGGCGCAGCAGGTCGGCTTCGCCGAGGCTGAATCCGGCCATCTGCGAAGCGATCTGCATGATCTGCTCCTGGTAGACGATGATGCCATACGTATCCTTCAGGATCGGTTCGAGCGATGGATGCGGATACTCCACCTGTGATTGCCCATGCTTGGCCTGGATGTATTTCGGGATGAATTCCATCGGGCCGGGACGGTACAGGGCCAACACCGAGATGATATCTTCGAAGTGCGTCGGCTTCAGTTCGCGCAGCACACGCCGCATCCCAGGCGACTCCAGTTGGAATACGCCGGTTGTGTCGCCTCTGCCAAGCAGCTCGTAGGTAAGCGGATCGTCGTCCGGCACCGTGCGGAAATCGACCGGCTCTCCTCCCAGCTCGGTGATGTACCGGAGCGTCCGCTCGATGATCGACAGCGTCCTTAGGCCCAGGAAGTCCATCTTGAGCATGCCGATCGATTCGAGATGCTCCATCGAGTACTGGGTCAGCGCGGTGCGCTCGGAGCCTTGCTGCAACGGCACATAGTCGGTCAGCGGTTCGCGCGAGATGACGACGCCGGCAGCATGTGTTGAGGCATGCCTCGGCATGCCTTCCAGCTTGCGGGCGATCTCGATCAGCCGCGCCACCTTCTCCTGCTTGCGGCAAGCTTCCGCTAGCTGAGGGCTCTGCTCGAGCGCCTCCTCCAGCGTGATGCCCAATTGGTTCGGGATGAGCTTGGCCGTCCGGTCAACCTCCGCATAGGACAGATTGAGCACACGCCCCACATCACGCACCGCGGCCTTGGCGGCCATCGTCCCGAAGGTGATGATCTGCGCGACATGTTCGCTGCCATATTTGCTTACCACATAGTCGATCACTTCATCGCGCCGTTCATCGCTGAAGTCAATGTCGATGTCCGGCATCGACACGCGCTCCGGGTTCAGGAAACGCTCGAACAGCAAACGATACCTAAGCGGGTCCACATCCGTGATCCTCAACACATAGGCGACCAAACTGCCGGCAGACGAGCCTCTGCCCGGACCGACAGCGATCTTCTGCTCATGCGCATAGCGGATAAAATCCCACACGATGAGAAAATAATCCGAATACCCCATCCGTTCGATGACCCCAAGTTCATACCTGAGACGCTCCTCCGCCTTCGCCCGGAACTCAGCGTCTTCCCACTCGGGCTTGTCCGCATAACGGGCCTTAAGCCCTGCTTCGCACAAGCTGGTCAGGTAGGTGTGCGCTGTGTGGCCTTCCGGAATGGGCTTGAACTCCGGCAGAACGGACCTGCCGAAGGTGAGTTCGAGGTTGCATTTGTCAGCTACGACCAGCGTGTTGGCGATCGCTTCCGGCACATGGGCGAACAGGCGAGCCATTTCCTCAGGGCTCTTCAGATACAACTGGTCGCTCGAGAAGCGCAGCCGGTCCTGATCCTCGATCGTCTTGCCCGTGCCGATGCAGATGAGCACATCCTGCACCTCTGCATCCTGCTGTGAGATATAGTGGACATCGTTGGTTGCGACCAGCGGAATCCCCGTCTCCTCGGACAGTCGGATCAACTCCTGATTGACCCGCTTCTGCTCCATGATGCCGTGATCCTGCAACTCCAGATAGAAATCATCGCCGAACATGCGCCTGTATCTGAGCGCAGCATCACGAGCTTCCTCGTAGCGTTGATGCAGCAGATGCTGCGCGACCTCGCCGCCGAGGCAGGCGCTCAGCGCGATCAGGCCGTCCGCATGCTGCTCCAGGCTGTCAAGGTCGACGCGCGGCTTATAGTAGAACCCTTGGAGATGGGCTTTGGATACGAGTCTGAGCAGGTTTCGGTAGCCTTGTTCATTTTTCGCCAGCAGGATCAGGTGATAGATAGGATTCTCCTTGCGGCTTCCCTTCTCTTCCAGCGCTCCTGTTGTCAGATAGATCTCGCAGCCGATGATCGGCTTGATGCCGCGGGCTTTGCAAGCCTTGTAGAAAGGAATGGCTCCGTATAGCACCCCATGGTCGGTCAGCGCCAGTTGGGACATGCCCAACCGCGCCGCCGTATCCGCCAATTCCTGGATGCGGGCAGCACCATCCAACAAGCTGTATTCGCTATGCACATGCAAATGAACAAAACCGCTCATCGCAAGCCCCGCCTTCCGTTCTCAACATCTGAAACTATTTTATCATACAAGGCGGGAGGAATCCCATAGATATAAGTATGAAGGACGGGCTATTGACTGACGCCGTACCGCGGTATGGACCGGAACCTAAGCGTTTTGCGCGCAACATGGATAGGCTCTTGGGACACGATGATGGGATAGGCGCACGAAACGCATCACATGATCCATAGAGGGATACTGATCAACATTCGTACGACATGCCATTGAACGATAGGAGGAGGAGACGGGGTGAGCCTGCAGGAGTTTCTCGGGAAACTGGTGCTGGATTTCTTCATCGCATTTGGCGTGATCTTCGGCGCAGCCTTGCTGGGTGGGATCGGCTCGGTGCTGACGCTGCAGCCGCCGAAAGCGGAGATGTTGCGCATCGCCACGAACTTCAAGATATGGGCGGTCGTGATTGTCATCGGCGGCACGATCGATCCCATCCGATATATTGAATCGAACCTGCTCGTCGGCGCCATCTCGCCCGCGATCAAGCAACTGCTGCACATCGTCAGCGCCTTCTTCGGAGCCTATACCGCCTCCAAGCTCGTCGAATGGATCTGCGGAGGGGGCATGCAGCCTTGAGGGTGCCGAACTTTAGGCAACTCGCCGTGTGGTCTCAGAGTTTCGGCATCTTCATCGCCGGGATGATCGTCGGTGCGGCCGTATTTATGTTGATGTATATGGATAATTTTGACTATCTGGTGCAGCAGATGGAGATTTTGAGCGAGGAGAACAATTACCTGGAGGAGCAACTTGATACGTACAACAATATGACGAATCCTGCGTTGCTCAAAAGCATCGACATCACGCTACAGAACCCGCCATCGTATCCCGTACTGGATGATGTGACGATAACCCAGTTGCAGAAGCTGGCGCGCGAAGAGTTGAAGTTCATGGTCGGGCAGCGCGTCAGCCGGCTTGAGCCGGAATATATCAAGCGCCTGTTCGGCAAGAAGGTGTTCACGTTGGACGATGGGAAGGCGAGCTACGTCGTGGAGATCAACTCGATCTTCATTGCAGACGGTGTGATGCGTGTCTGGCTGTGGGCGAACCGATACATGCAGCCGATGGGTTCTTGACCGATTGCCGTCATCTCGTATCTCCTGCACCAAGTATTGCGCGTTCTGCCACACAAATGTGCCTGGCAGCGCCATCTGTGTGGAGTGTGCTCGATCTCGCGATGGCGAGTGTCCGAACCGTATCTCATACGTCAACTATCGTGCGCTCTATTACATGAATGTGCCAGGCAGTACCATCTGTGTGGTGTGCCTGATCTCGCAATGGTGAGTGTCCGAACCGTATCTCATACGTCAACCATCGTGCGCACTGCCACATCCGGTCCCCCTCTTAGCGCCCGATGATTTGTATACTGTTCATTTGTGCGCTCAGCCGGACGTTATGTTACAATAGGTTGGTAACGAATGTGCGAGGAGCGTATAGGAACATGACCAAATTCTCATCTGCCATATGGCTGTCAACGATCACACCAACATCCGTCGAGGCAGAAACCAGCTATACATGGACTCAATTCATCGGAAGCACCATACTGCTCGTCATCATGTGTCTGTGCGCATGTTTGTCCGTGTTCTATAGCTTCCGCTACCGGCGTGCGACAGACCCGGTCGTACGCGGATTGAATCAGGCGAAGACGAACATCAATATGGGCATCACGCTGATCGCCCTGTCCTTGATCCTGATCCTGACCTATGAAGCCAACTGGCTGAGATCGATCATCGGCGCAATCTTCCTGCTTATGGGCTTGTTCAACCTGTTCGCAGGCATCCGCAACCGGCGCATCTTCCTGAACTTCGGAGCAAGGCAGGAGGAACACAAGTAACGGGCAGGAACGCCCCGCTCATGCGTGATGTACGAAATTTCGAACACTCGGGCCGGTCTCTCCCGTCATCTCGGCCATTTTGGACGTAATTTCGTACACCCAGGCCGGTTTCGCCGGCTTGTCCAACGTTTGTGTACGATTTTTCGTACATTTTCGCTGGTTTCGACCGATTATGCGGAGTTTTTGTACGAAAAATCATACAGCTGAACCGATTTCGCTCGAGTTCCCAGCCATGTTGGTCGATTTTTCGTACATTTTCGCTGGTTTCGACCGATTATGCGGAGTTTTGTACGAAAAATCATACAGCTGAACCGATTTCGCTCGAGTTCCCAGCCATGTTGGTCGATTTTTCGTACATTTTCGCTGGTTTCGACCGATTATGCGGAGTTTTTGTACGAAAAATCATACAACTGAACCGATTTCGGTCGAGTTCCCAGCCATTTTGTACGATTTTTCGTACATTTTCGCTGGTTTCGACCGATTATGCGGAGTTTTTGTACGAAAAATCATACAACTGAACCGATTTCGGTCGAGTTCCCAGCCATGTTGGTCGATTTTTCGAACACTCGGGCCGGTCTCTCCCGCCATCTCGGCCATCTTGGACGAATTTTCGTACATCCCCGACCGCCCCAACCATCCAGTCGGCCGTTCATCAGCGGTTAACCGCCGTATCCCCGCCGCCTCACACCATGCATCTTAACCTTCATGCTCGATCAACTGCGCCGCCAACATCGCCTTCGCCGCCAAGGATTCTCCCGCATAGACCTCAATGTCCACCTTGCCGTACCTGCGGCTGATCTCGATGATCTTCGGACGGATCTCGATGATGCTCTCGATCTGCACCGGACGAAGATAATAGGTGGAGATATTATCCAACACGAGATCGCTGTTCTTCACTTCCTTGACCGCCCGGTAAGCAGCCTTCGTGATCAGCGTGGTCAGCACGCCCTCCGATACGGTCCCGATATTATTCGTCATCTGCGGCGTGATCGGACCGCGGAAGATCAGATGGCCTCTGGCATCGCGCAGCTCTTCGAATTCGCTAAGGATCAGATCCTCGATCGTCTCCCCGCCTTGCGGCTGCCTCTGCGTATATTTCATCGCATTCAGAACTTCCTGCCGGTAGAGGACACCGATCAGCTTGCGGTTCACATCGATGATCGGCAACATATCGATACCTTCCCATACCATGATGTGCGCGGCCGAAGCAACCGAGGTTTGGAGATTGGCGGAGATCGGATTGCGCGTCATCAGCTTGTCCACCGTCCAAGCATCATGCTCACCGTTGATATCGCTGGAAGAAATCACGCCAACCAACCGATTCCACTCATCGGTAACCGGATATTGCCTCTGCCCGCTCTCATCCATCAATCGCCGCATCTCCGCGATCGTGCTTGTCGGCTTGAGCGCAAAGACACGCTCATTCAGGTTCACAATATCCTCCACCATCATGATCTTGCGCTTAATATTGCGGTCGTAGATGGCACGGTTGATCGTCGATGCAACCGTAAACGTGTCGGATTCGCAGGAGATGATCGGCAAGCACAGCTCATCCGCCAGCTTCTTCGCTTCTTCGGAAGCATCGAATCCACCGGTGATGAGCACGCCAGCTCCCTGTTCCAGAGCCCGTATATGTGCTCGATAGCGGTTCCCGACGATCAGCAGGCTCTGCGCCTCGATGTAGCGCACCATGGCGTCCAACTCCATCGCGCCGATCACAAACTTCTGGAGCTGCTTGCCAAGTCCCTGAGAACCTCCGAGCACTCGTCCGTTGACGATCTCGACGACCTCGGCAAACGTCAGGTGATCGATCTGTCTCTCCCGCTTCTCGATGCGCACCGTGCCGGTTCTTTCCTTCGTCGCGACGATACCGAGATTCTCCGCTTCCTTAATCGCGCGGTATGCCGTACCTTCGCTGACTTCCATGGCCTTGGCAATTTTGCGCACGGAGATATTGGTGCCGGGTTTAAGCGATACGATATGCCGGATGATCTGTTCATGTTTGGTGATGGGCTCGTCATCGTCTTGCAGCAATGCATTTGGTCTTGTGCCGTAATCCGCTTCTTTGAGGGTAGCATCTTGGCCGTCATTTATTTCATCGGATATCCGTTCCTCGTCGTCATACCAATCCGCCATAACTGTTACACCTCATCGTCAATAAACTGTACCAATCTGTCTTAATGGAACCATTATACGTGGATCGTTGCAAACAAGCAATCTAGAGTTCCAACCGCATCTCCACGCACAAAAAAACAGACCGACTGCCATCGATCTGTCTCCTATGATCAACTTTACCGCCGCCATATCCTTCTTCCCCGAATTGATCCACACCCGTCAACTGGCGCTTCGGTCACGCTTGGCATATGCCTCCAGGATGCTGCGCTGCAGGCGCCAATATTTGAACCGTTTGATCGCCCGGATCTCCCGCTCCGTCTGCTCGTCAACGCCGAATAACTCATGCAGTTGCGCAGCGATGATGAGCAACGCCATGCATATCCAGACGACGCCAAAGATCGTCTCCATCGTCCACCCTTGGCCGATCGGCAGACGAGGCACCGCATAGACCAACATGCCTGCGGCAATCAGGAAATACAAGATCGTTCTTTTGCGTCGAACCATGTTGCCACCCTCCTTGTGCTGTCATGTGCTTGGTACCAGGATATGAGGGGGCCTGGACATTTATGATCAAGACGAAGACAAGATGATGAATAACGGAACGTGGTTCCGCTATTTCGATGATAACCTGCTATCTCAGGATGCTAACGGCATATCGATACGTGAAGTGATTTAGCAGTATCCCAGGGGTTTGACACCCCTAACCCAATAAAGGATTGCCGTTCCGTTAGCGGCGCAAAACGGGTCAATAAGCCATCAATAACGGATCCACGTTCCGTTGCAAGTCAGGGGGAGTTGCACGAGCCGTCCCCTATACGGCGTTCAGCTACTTGCCACATTCAGATATCCATCCACAAGTAAAACAAAGCCTGTAGAATGCCGATTATCCCGCCGAGCAAGGCGCCGAGCCAGGTGATCGCCTTGAATTCCCGTCCGGTGATGCTGAGGATCACTTCCTCGACCTGATCCATCGGAAAGTCCTCCACCTGCTTCTGCACGAGCTTCGACAGGTTCAAGGTGCGCACCGCCTGGTCGATCCGGTCGCTCACCAGATTCATCAAGCGTTCGGCGATGAGCGGCGTCATACCGAGCAACTGCTCTTTGCGGCTTGCCAGAAGCTGCCTCGGCGTCATCTCCCAGATGCGGTTGACCCAGCCTCGCCATGGTACTTGATGGTTAACGTAGCCAGCGAACCACTCCGCATCGGACAGCGGATCCTGTGACGAAGTCGCCGGATCGCCATCCGTAGATGGCGAAGAGGTGGTTAGCTCCAGGCGATGCCGCAACTTGCCAAGCAACTCGGCAGGTGTCATCTCACCCAGCCGGTCTTTCTGTTTCATGAGTAGCCCACCCAGCATGTCATTCGCTGCTGGTGAAGCGAGATAGTTCAGCAGAGCATCACGGACCTTGCGCGTGATCTTGTCCTCATCAACGAACATCCCGGCCAGCATCCCCATCATGCCACCGAGATTGCCCAGCATCTGCGTAACGATGCGGTGTATGATCAGCAGCCCGTTGGTCGAGGAGAGCTCTGCGCGCAGCGCCTGCACGATCCATGGTACAGCTTCGCGGGTGAGCAGATCGTCAACAGGAAGTTTGAGCTGATCCAGCAGCTCGCTCAGAGGACGCTGCATGATCGGCAGCTTCCCGTAAGTAGCAACGTGATTAGCCTGCATGTCATCTGCCAGACCGAGTGCGACAGCTTCTCCGGACGTCCCGTCTGAAAGCGTGCCGACAGCCTCCGACCGTCCATCCGAATCGCCACGCTCGCCGCTGGCCCCCGTCTCTACTGCCCCAGCGCTTCCACCGCCTCGCGAGCCGATGCCCGCTTCCAACAACGCATCCCCTCCACGAGGCTCGTCGCCAAAACTCGAATCAACCGTATCTGCTCCGCCGATTGCCAGCGCCTCGCCTGTACTTGATTCTTGCGACATAGCAAGATTCCTCGTCATCGCGTCGCTCCACAGTCCTCTGACGCCGTCCATGATGATCCGCTCCGCCAACTGTTCCAACGTCCGCTTCGCACTTTCCGCCTGCTCTGGGCCAAGCAGCCTGGCAGCGACCTCCTCCAGCGTCTCATCCCGCTCCGCCCAGCTCTCCACCAGTTCGCGCAGCTTGCGCTCGACCTGGCCGCGCAGCTCCGGCTGCTGCAGCACCTCCTTCAGTCCATCCGCCGTCACCAGATAGTCGCTGACGACGCGTCCGAGCGATGCAGCGATCTCTCCCTTGCGCTTCGGAATCAGACCGGGTGTGAACGGGACTCTCTTCCCCCACACTCTCCATTCCCTCCTCGGCAGGAACAGCATCTTGATCGCCAGATAGTTGGTGATGTACCCGATAACAGCCGCTACAACGATACTAACCGCCACGAAGATTGCATTTTCCACTGCTTATGCCCCCAGCGTCCAGATTATTCACCAAGAAATTTTACAGGACATATGATGAAGTACATACGTCTAAAGCAAGAAGGAGATCCAGCATGTCTTCGGTTAAAACAGAAATTCATGTTCTGAGCTCCGACATCTCTCCCGAAGAGTACTTGCACATGGGCGCAGCCATGATCAGAAAGCTCAACATCCCGACGCATCGCACGCTCAACCTAAGATTCGGCTCCCGTAAGCTGGAAGTGCAGGTCACGCCGCTACCCCGAAGCAGCAAGAATGTGCTGCGCATGACCGAAAGCATCGCTGACAGCCTTGGCTTAGCCCACGGGGACATCTTGCGTATCCGGTACGATGTCCGCACGAAGACCATCACCCTCGGTCCCGTGATTGGCGTCATGCTTCCGAGCATGTCTGACAGTCTGGATCGCCCCTTCGGCAATGTCACTGCCTTCTGCAAGGAATTGCATGGAGCAAGCCTGAACTACGGCGGGCTCGTTTATTTCTTTACGCCAGACGGGATCGCCGAGTCGGATGTGGACGGACTGCGCTATGCTTCACAACGCTTCAAACGGATGCGATTTCCGATTCCCGACATCGTCTATAACCGGCTGACCACAAGAAGGCTGGAAAACAAGGATAGCGTACAACAATTTTTCCTGCATGTAAAATCCAGGCACAACGGTTATGTATTCAATGAAAAATTCCTCGACAAAAATGACGTCTTCAGCGCGCTGGCCCGCGAACCTGCGATACGGCGGCTGCTTCCTGAGTCCCATCTTTTCACAAAATACGAGCAATTAAACAACATGTGCAAACGCTATGGCTGCGTCTTTCTGAAGCCGGTCACGGGCAGCCTGGGCAAAGGAATCATCCGCGTATCACGGCAAGGGGACCGCATCGTCTGCCAATTCGCCAGCGTGAACGGGTCACTGCGCAAAACCTACCCCTCCCTGCAAAAAGCCTTTCCGACGATCAAAAGCAAGGTTCAGGGGAAGCGCTACCTGATTCAGCAGGGACTTGCCCTGATCACCGTGCAGGATCGGCCTGTCGATTTTCGTGCATTGGTGCAGAAAAATCAGAGGAACATCTGGTCCATCACGTCGATCGTCGGAAGAATCGCGAACAGTCAGAGCTTCGTCTCCAACGTTGCGCGCGGCGGCAAGCTGTGCGCTGCGCGCCTTGCCCTCATGCAGTCGAATCTGCCGACGCATCTAGCGGCTTCCGTCTATGTCACGCTCAAGAAGGCTGCTCTCGACATCGCCCAGGTGCTGGATCATGAGATGCCGTACCATTTCGCCGAGCTAGGAATCGATCTGGCCGTTGATACCACGGGGAGGGTGTGGTTGCTCGAGGTCAATTCCAAACCGTCCAAGATGGACGGCACACCGTTATCCGTCGGGAAGATAAGGCCATCGGTGAAGAAAATGCTGCTGTACAGTCGAGCATTGTCAGGAATGTAGGTGAACGGCGATGAGTATTCCCACGGAACGCAAGACCCTTGGTATCATGGTCGTCACTAGCCGCACGGCAAGGCGCGGATCACCTCCGTTCGGCGACCGCGGCTTCTATCGCAGACTGAGCAAGATCGGGCACCAGGCAGGAGTGGATGTCATCGTCTTCGACCCGCTTCATACGAACTGGAATACCATGGAGGTCAACGGTTACCAATTTGTCGCCCACGATGCCAGGTGGGTCAAGGTTCAGAAACCGGTGCCGCCCGTCATCTATGACCGGTGCTTCTATTCCGGCAGAACCCAGTATCTCCGCTACAAGCAAGCGATCAACCGACTGCGCGGGCTTAAGTCTGTGCGTTGCGTCCTGTGCGGCCTCAGCGGCAAATGGCAGGTGCATGAGATGCTTGCCCAACATCCGAAGCTTCGCTCGTACTTGCCGGAAACGGAGCAGCTTACAGATATCCGCCAGGTGAACGAGTGGCTTGATCTCCGCGGGGCATGCATCTTGAAGCCGAATGCAGGTTCACACGGCAAGAAGATCCTGCGTATCATCAAACTCGATACGGGAGGATACGAAGTCAGCGGCAGGGATGCGTTGAACAGGACGCTCAGCGCTACCTTCGATTCCTTGCCCCAGTTGCTCAGATGGCTGAACGCATTTGTCAGTTATAAACGGTATTTGATACAGGAGTCGCTGAGCTTGACCACCTCTTCCGGGAGATCGTTTGACGTTCGCTCCCTCGTGCAGAAAGGAGGGGACGGAAAGTGGCAGATGACTGGCATGGCCATTCGCCTCGGCCGCCCAGGCAGCCTCACGGCGAACATTCACGGCGGAGGCGAGTCCCGCCCGCTGCTTCCGTTTCTCAGCGAGCAATACGACGAAGCGACTGCCCAGATGATCATCAGCGACCTGGAGATGTTATCCCGACACATTCCTCTGCAGCTCGAGAAACATGCTGGTCCATTGTTCGAACTCGGCATTGATTTTGGCATCGACAGAGAAGGCAGGGTCTGGATACTCGAGGTGAATTCCAAGCCTGGCCGCTCCATCTTCACTCAACTGCATGACGTAAGCAGAAGCAAGGCCAGTGTCCATAATCTGATTAGCTATGCGCGTTATTTGCTCGACAGGCAATTAGGAGGGTTAGCCAAATGAGTTTGACCACCTTGAGGGTCCATATCACGTACCGATCAGATAAAACCGTCTACATCACCCGTTCGCTGCTTGCCGACCTGCAGCTCACAGTTAACAAGACGCTGCGAATCAGCCTGGGGAAGCGTTCCTTGGAAGCGCCGATCCGTATCCTGCGAAGAACAGGCAACCATCTGTACCTGCCAGCGAGTTTGCAGCGCCAATTGCTGGTACCCAGTGCCGGCGCGTGTTATGCCGTCCGTGACGGTAGCGGGGGGCTAAGGATCGGACCGCTGATTGGACTGATGACATCGAGCCGTCCTCCCGGACGCAGAAGCACGATTCGCCCTTATATCCTCGCCGGACACAAGAAGTCGTTCTATTGCGCCTTTCATCCGAGCGATGTGAACTGGAGCGATGAGACGATGAGCGCCTACTTCATCACCAGCGGCGGCGGATGGACGAAGAAAACCGTACCTCTGCCGGATGTCGTATACAACCGCATGGGAAGCAGGCGGAGCGAGCGCCTTCCCTCCATGGAGGCGTTAAAGGAACGGTTTCAGCGGCGCGGCATCCCGATCTTCAATTGGAACTTCTTCGACAAGTCGGAGGTGTATGCACTGTTGTCCGGCGAGCCGGAAGCGGAGCAGCATGTGCCGGAATCGATCACGGCTCCGACTTACCAGCAGGTGAAAGATATGCTCTCGAAATATCATCTCGTCTATCTGAAGCCGACCTCCGGCAGCCTGGGCAGAGGCATCATGCGGCTGACCTATAAGCCGAAGAGCGGCTACTATCTGCGCTACAGAAGCAACGGACATAACACGCTGCTGAAGTTCAACCGGTTCGCCGAGCTGCGCCAGGCGATCAGCCGAAGAACGGCATCGCTCAGCCGTTACGTATGCCAGCAGGGCATTCGCCTGATCGAGATCGACCGCTGCCCGATCGACTTCCGCTTCCATCTTAACAAGAATCGTTCTGATGAATGGGTCGTAGCCGGCATCGGTGCCAAGAAGGCAGGACGCGGCAGCGTCACCACCCACCTAAGGAACGGCGGCAAGCTGCTGACTCCTGAGCAGGCCCTGACGATGGCTTTCGGTTCACGTGCCGGAGAGATCCTGGAGAAAGCTAAGCGGGAGTCAATCAAGTTGGCGGAGGTTATCGAACGCAAGTCGCGGCACCGGGTCGGCGAGATCGGATTCGACATCGGTATCGACAAGAACGGCATGATCTGGATGTTCGAGGCAAACGCCAAGCCCGGACGGTCAATCTTCAAACATCCGGCGCTTAAACAACAAGGCAAGCAATCGCTCCGCTATATCTTTGAGCATTGCATGTACCTCAGCAAGTTTCGATCCGGGAGTGAGGACTGATGGAGACGAATCAAGAGCTGGCGAAGCCGAGAAACCGGCAGGCAGTCATCGCGATCCTCGCCATGCACGATGATCTGAGGCCGTTCCGCGGCAATTCGCAGAATTTTGCTGACCTGATCGAAACCGGGCAGCAGCACGGCGTGCAGATCTATGTCGTGACGCCAAGAGATCTGAAAATCAAGCGGAGGACGGTCACCGGATACTCCTATGACAAGCAAACCGGAACTTGGGTACGCCATCAGATACCCCGGCCGACGGTTATCTATAACAGGCTGCCGTACCGCAAGGATGAGTTGGACCCCGAGGTACAGGAAGTGATCAAGCAATGCATGGCGCATCCGCGCATCCGCTTCTATAACCCGTCCTTCTTCAACAAATGGCAACTGATTGAGTGGCTCCGCCAATCGCAGAAAACCAATAAACTGATCCCTCACACGGTCCAATGGAGGCCGAGCATCAAGCTGAGCCCGCTGTTCTCCCGGTCTCCGCTCTTATATCTGAAGCCGGAGTCTGGCAAGGCGGGCAAGGGCATCATGCAGATACGCCGAAGAGGCGGAAGCGAAGCAACCTACCGGCTGAGCGTGCAAACCGCTAAGAAAGCCGCACGTTACCGCTTCCGGTCGCTGAAGAGCCTTAAGGCCAAGCTCCAAGAGCTGATCGGCAACGAACCTTATATCGTACAGCAAGGCATCCTGTTGCCAAGGTACAAGAAAAGACCGTTCGATCTTAGAGTGCTCGTACAGAAAAATGAGAAGGGCGTGTGGAGCCTTACCGGCATCGGCGCTCGGCTTGCGGGGAGCAAGAGCATCACCACCCATGTGCCGCGCGGCGGGACGATCGATGACCCGGTCAAACTGCTCAGCGCAGCCTACGGGGAGGAGGAAGCCGCCCGCATCCTGTCGCGCGTCAGGAAAGCCGCCGTCGCCATAGCGCGCCAGATCGAAGCCAGCAACCATTCCCTAATCGGCGAGATGTCGATGGATATCGGGATCGATGCAAATGGCAGTCCGTGGTTCTTTGAAGCCAACTCCAAGCCGATGAAATTCGATGAACCCCATATTAGGGCGAAGTCTCTTGAGAACACGGTGTTGTATTGCAAGTACCTGGCCAACAAGGCACGGGGAAAGACGAAGAATTCGAAGGATTAATGGACATCATGCTCATCGCTTAAGCTTGTTATCATTATCCCATGAAGTAGGTGACTGCTTGTGTCCCAGCTCAAGTTGGGCGTCATGACCTTGTATCTGAACGACCAGAAACAGATCGACGAGATGCCGTATATACGCCGATTGCTCATCGAATCGAAACGCATGGGGATCGATGCCTTTCTGTTCACCCCGGAGGATGTTGATCATGAGCGCGCTCGCATCCTGGCATTGCGCTATGATGCGGAGAACCGGCGTTGGAAGCGGGTGTGGACGGACTTCCCCGATATGATCTTCGACCGCTGCCGCTATCAGCCTACCGAACGGTTCAAGCAGCTCGGTCTCTTCCGCAGCCGCTATCCGAAGCTCAATTATCTGAACCGCCCTCTGTCCAACAAATGGCGCATCCATCAGTTATTCTCGCAGAATCCGGCGATCAGCCCCCATCTGCCAGATACGAAGCTGTTCATGGAAGGGCGGGGGCTGTTGTCGTTCCTCGCGAAGCACCGAGTGGTCTTCCTCAAGCCGGTCAACGGCACGGGCGGCAGGGGAATCCTCCGCATCGAGAAGCTGGACAACGGCATGTATCTGATCCAAGGGAGAGACGCGCATCGCCGGATCATCCCTGAGCAGACGCTGAGCATGCGCGCGATGCTGCGCAAGGCGTACAGTTGGGTGTATGGCCGCGTCTACCTGATGCAGCAGGGCATCGATATCATGCTCAACAACCGGCGGGTACATGACTTCCGCATGTTGGTGCAGAAGAACGGCAAAGGGGAGTGGGAAGTGACGGGATGTGCCGGGAGGATCGGCGCGGCGCGCAGCATCACGAGCAACCTCCACGGCGGAGGCAGAGCAGTCGAGATGGAGAAACTGCTCCGGCAGCGCTTCGCCAGCGACAAGACGATCGAGAACATTCGCCTGATGGCGGAGCGGCTGGCGATGGATATCGTCGAGCAACTGGAGCAGGAATACGGACGGCTGTGCGAGTTGGCGCTCGACCTGGCCGTCGATCCCGAGGGAAAGGTGTGGCTGATCGAGATCAACCCAAAGCCGGGACGCAACATCTTCCTGCAGATCAACAATCTCGAAGCTTACCGCACCGCCGTCATCCGCCCACTGGAATATGCGAAATGGCTGCATAAGCAGCTTCAAGCTTGACGGGAGTGGATCTAGCAGTGATCTTAGGCTTGGCGGACGTTACAACATTAACAACCGCAAGCCTAACATAGGCGGCATGCATAAGATTGGCAGACTGGTGCAGGCTTCCGCTTGCACCAGTCTGGCCTGTTTCTTGGCGTGCTCTGCACCCGAGAATCCTTCACCTGCCTGCTCCAAGTAGCGGAAGTCCCAACAACGTTATATCCTCCATCAGCCGGTCTTCCCAAGAATAGAGGAAGCAAGGCGACCTTATTTGCAGCCGAAACATTCATCTATTGGATGCTTCCGATATTTTTGGAATGTTGGAGTACATTCAATGATCGCCACCAAACGAGCCGTTATTTTGGAAGGCTAGTTGGATGTCATCCAATTAATCCTGGCATATAAAACGTTTGATGCCGTTTTTCAAGGAGATGATGGTGCATTTTTCCACTTACGACCGTGAAGATGGCCATTCCCGCTTCGATTAGTTGGATGATATCCCATGAACATCTCGCATGATATATTCGACACCTCGCATATCTCTTCCGACCTTTAATCTGGCAACCTTCGTAAGCTTATTGATCATGGGCGCTATCTAACTTCTCCATACAACAAACTCCCGTGAATCTGTCTGGACTCACGGGAGTTTGTCGTTGCGCGATGTATCACATCGCTTACTTCGGTGTGCCAACTGCGAAAATCTTCTTCGTCTGCTGATCCTGTTTGATGATCTCGACGGCTTCGCGGAAGCGAAGAGAGTGGACGATCTCCCGTTCGCGCAGGAACTTGAGGCTGTCCTGCAGATCCACGTCGTCCGTCATGTCGATCAACCATTGATACGTGGCACGCGCTTTCTCCTCTGCTGCTATGTCTTCGTACAGATCGGCAATCGGGTCGCCCTTCGCTTGGATGTATGCCGCCGTCCACGGCACTCCAGAAGCGTTGTGATAGAACAGAGCCCGGTCATGGTTCACATAGTGGTCACCAAGACCCGCTTCCTTCAATTGCTCAGGCGTGGCGTCTTTCGTAAGTTTGTATACCATTGTAGCGATCATTTCCAAGTGTGCAAATTCCTCTGTCCCGATATCGGTGAGCAGCCCGATGACTTTGTCCGGAATCGAATACCGCTGGTTTAGATACCTGAGTGCTGCTGCCAGTTCTCCGTCCGCGCCGCCGTATTGTTCGATCAGAAATTTGGCCATGCGAGGATCGCATTTGCTAACGCGTACCGGGTATTGCAGTTTTTTCTCATAAATCCACATGAATGACTTACCTCCCAGAATCCGATTTGCTTAAATCCTACACTTGCCATGGCCAAGGAGTGTCGTTCCATTGCCACGGAAAGCCGGAGTAGCTGTTGCCGAAATTTTGCAGCGGGCCGTACATCGCTTCGAACTCCTGCGCCACTTTCTTCCTCACCTGGGCGAAGTGGTTGAACTGCTGCAAAGCCTGCATATCCTGCGGGTGCGTATCCAGATACAACTGTAGCTCGACAAGCGTAAAGTCGATCGCCTGCAGTTCATGCAGCCTGCGGTAATATTCATTATCCAGCTTCGTCTTCATCTTCTCGCGTCCTCTCCTTTCATCGCGTTCAAAATTCAGGCTCATACGGGCTGGACAGCAATGGCCACAGGGTTCCTCTCTTCAACGCTTCGGCGGGAGCGAACTGGGGAAGGCCGGCCGGCTGGAAGTTCAGATACTGGTTGATCGGCACGACATAGCGCTTCACGGTGATCGGTGGACATGGATCATATGGACCGATGAACGGCTCGTAATAGCGGTACGGATTCTTGGCTGCCTCTTCGATAGGCATCGGCAACGGAAGCGGTTGATCTGTCCCCATGGGTTTGATATGGGCATTCACATTTGCAGTTGCCGGCGGGAATGAAGACTGCTGAGCGACCGGCATCGGGTTCGGGTACACCGGCAGATTAGGCATGTAGTTCGGGATGGACGATGCTGTGAATGCCGGATTCGCTCCGCCTGCTGCGGCCAGGTTCGGATTCGGCGTGGACGCTGCCGTAAACGCCGGATTCGCTCCGCCCGCTGCGGCCAGGTTCGGATTCGGCATGGACGCTGCCGTGAACGCCGGATTCGCTCCGCCCGCTGCGGCCAGGTTCGGATTCGGCATGGACGCTGCCGTGAACGCCGGATTCGCTCCGCCTGTTGCGGCCAGATTCGGATTCGGAACAGCGGCCATCCCATATGTTGGACCTGACGGCGCGTTCATCGGCTGCATGCCCATGTTCGCTGCCGGACTGACTGACGGCGTCACATTTGTACTTGCCGACTGTAACATATTGGGCAACATGGACACATTACCGCTTGCTGTGCTGGTGGTCGTACTATTCGGCTTGACATGGATAACCGGCTTCACCTGTTCGGTCGGCTTGGCTTGCTCTACCGGTTTCACCTGTCCGGCAGGTTTCGTTTGCTCCATCGGTTTCGCTTGCTCTGCCGGTTTCGCTTGTTCAATCGGCTTCGCTTTCTCTACTTGCTGAGCTTCTACCTTGTCAGGTTGGACAGGCTTGGCCTGTGGTTTAGGTGCTTCCAAGTATACCGTCCTCCTCTATTTCTCGACAGATTTGTGCGCAGGGCATCCGCCCTCACGCCCATGCTTTAACATATGTCAGTCGCCTATCATGTGTTATAGGTAAACGCCCAGTTCAAGACGGAACGAACGAGTAATCAACTCCTTCCATACTTCAGCCAGATGCGAACGCTCATTCATGTCAAACGCGAGAAGCGCAGTCCCGCCCCACGGGCGAAACTGCGCTTCGCATTGCTTAAGGTTATGTGGTTGTGCGCAAACACATCTTATTCCAACTTAAGCTTGATATTGAGCAGGCCTTCCTTGCGCATCGCCTGATACACGAGCACCACGACCGGTCCGAAGAACAGGCCGATGACGCCCATCAGCTCATAGCCGACATACAGGCTGATCAACGCGGCCAATGCACTGATGCCAACGGCCTCGCCAAGCACCTTCGGCTCGATGATGCGGCGAATGACGGTGATTACGATGAACAGGACGATGAGCCCGATGGCAATGAACCAATTGCTGATCAACGCCTGATAGATCGCCCATGGGACAAGGAAAGAGCCGACACCCAGGATCGGCAGCAGATCGACCAGCGTGACGAGGAAAGCAATCGCAAATGAATGATCGATGCCCAAGATGAGCAACCCAAGCAGGGTCAGAATATAGGTCATGAGCGAGAAGAACAGCTGAGCCCGCACGAAGCCGAAGATCGATCCGCGCAAGTTACCGAGCACGGTGTCCACCTTCGGGCGGGAACTCTCATCGAACACCGACAGGAAGCCCTGCTTCATCCGTTCCAGGCTGATGTTGAACAGGAACACTGCGACGATGAAGAACAGGAAGAAGATGAACAGGCCAGGAATCTGCTTGGCGTAATTCAATGCGAAAGTAGACAGGTTGGAGAGCAGGCTCTGTACCCCCTGCATCAAGGCATCCGTACCTGCCTGTATGGCCGCAGCCAGGCTCTCGGCTTCCTCAGGCGGCAAGGTTTCATACAACAGATCGGTGTTGATCGTGATTTTCTCGATATATTCCGACACGAGATGGAAATTGTCCCGGGCATAATTGATGAAGCTCATCAACTCAGAGAAGATTTTCACGCCGATCAGATACGCTGCCAATAACAGGATCAACGTAAACACGGCAGAAGTGATTGTTCCTGCTGCAACACGCCCTATCTTCAGATAACGCATGATCAGCTCGGTGAACGGCTCCATGAACAGAACGACAACAAGCGCCAGCAGAAAAGGCAGGCCGATGGTGAACAAGGCATACAAGAAACCCAGACCCAATATGATAATCATCAACGTTCTTTTCGTCATGTAGACACCTCTCGATTCCAAAGCTTGTCCCATACCATCATGTTCAATCAGCGCTGAAGGGAGCCGGGTACTTGCACCAGTCTGTCCTCTGGCATCTTCATTGCAGCGGCCTATGGCCGCTTCTGAGCCGTTTTGAAATCGATGTATCGCCCGCGATCAAATGACCGCCTTACGCTTCTTAAAATCTACCTCCGAATAATACATGTCAGCCACGAGCAGATTCGGCCCGCAGCAACGTGCAGCAGGACAATGGCAGTTGATCGTCCTGTTCAAAGGATGCTCATGCGTCCAACGGTCAAACACATCATCGAGCTTGTCGTGCAGGATTGAGCCCAGTGCAGGCACATCGGCGAAATCCGTCACAAACACATCCCCGGTAAACAGATTGACGTTCAGGCGATTCCGTCCATCCGGGTCGTTCCGGACAGTTACGTTAGGCGCGCTGATGAGCCGGTTCAGCAGGTCGTGGTCTTCGGGTACATCACTGCAACGGAAAAATGGCAACGTCCCGAACAACATCCAAATGTCCGGATCCTTGGCATCGAGCAGCGAATGGATGGCTTCCCGGTAATCCGCAAGCGACAACTTCGGCAGTCCCATTGCAAATGCGCTCGGATACATCGGATGGACTTCATGACGCTTGCAACCCATCTCGACGATATGGCGATGAATTTCGGGGAGATGGCGATGCGTGCGGTAATTGATCATCGATTCAGCCGAGACGAACAGGCCTCCAGCGCTCAGCTTCTGCGCATTCTCGATCATCCGCTCGTACAGCTTGCCAGCTACAGCCGGAGAGACGGGATGTGGCGTGCGGGCAAAGGTGATTTCGTGGAAGTCTTTCGCATTTGTATAGTTATAAGAAATATGCATCACATCCAGATATGGAGCGATCTTCTCATACTTCCCATAATCCAGCGTCAGGTTGGAGTTCATCTGCGAATAGATGCCACGCTCTCTGGCGTAACGGAGCAGCGGCAGAATCGTCCTCTCGATCGTGCGATCACTGAAGGACGGCTCGCCGCCTGTAATGCTGATCGTCTTCAGATGTTCCACTTCGTCGAGACGCTTCAGGATGAGGTCGATCGGGAGCGTATCCCCTTCGCTGGCCACGAGCATGTCGCCAACGGCGCAATGTTCGCAGCGCATATTACACAGGTTCGTCACCGTCATCTCGACGCTGGTCAGCACATATCGGTTGTATCGCTCAAGCGAGTGGATCGGGTCCCATGGATCCGTCTCCGGCCTGAAAGGCTCCGCTCGCATTTCTACTTTGATCATGTTCGTCATCCTTTGTTTGCTTGTCACTATTGTTTCCAATGTATATGTCAAATCTACCTATCAACGCAAAAAGAGACCGTCATTCACCTTAACGATCGTGACATTCAACTTCTTGGACAGATCAATCTCATAGATGTCCTTGAGCTCCTGGCCATCCGCATCGGCAATGATACGGACGACCGGACGGTGCGGCAGCGAAGAATTGATGTCCACCACGATCCCGATCTCGCCGGTATTCAGTTCCACCGTCGTACCTGGCGGGTATATGGCCACGCGGTCTCGGAAAACGTTCACCATTTCCAGATCGTACTGCAATCCGGCGCCAGCATACAGCACCTCAACGGCTTCGTGCGGCAAAGCGGAATGCTTGTAGACGCGATACGACGTCATCGCATCGAACGTGTCTACGATGGCGATCAGTCTGGCATATTCATGGATCTCTTCTCCCTGGATGCCGCGCGGGTACCCGGAGCCGTCCAGACGTTCATGGTGCTGCAGCGCACAATGGGCTGATATTAATGATATATTCGGTATATCTTTCAATATGCGAAACCCGTCATCCGTATGTTGACGCATGATGGCCATTTCTTCTTCAGTCAGTTTGCCAGGCTTTAACAGGATATGCTGGGGCGTCATCGTCTTGCCGATGTCGTGCAACATCGCCCCCATCCCAAGCACGCCAAGCTGATCCCGCGAGTATCCAAGCGCAGAACCAAGCATGATCGCATACAGGCAGACGTTCAGGGAATGTTGGTACAGATAATGATCAGCGCCCTGGATCGCATTCAGCATGATCATGGCTTGATCATGGCTCTTGAGCTCATCGATGATCGTATCGAGCACGCGGCGAAATTCTTTGCCCAGGTTCACGTTGTTCTGTATGCGGCCGAACTTCGCCTCATCCATGAATTTCTGAAAGTTGGAACGGATGGTGAACAGTGCTTCTGCGCGCGTCTTATCGCTGATCGGCTCATGAAGTTCGATGTCATCAGCCCGGCTGTCCTGGATGTACAGGCGATGGACGCCAAGCATCTCCAGACGCTTGATCATCGTCTCATTCAATTCCACATCTGCTCCCAGCAGTATCAGACCTTCATCGTTGTAGATCGATCTAGCCAATCTCATTCCTGGTTTGCAATAGTTGATAGATACCAGCCGCACTCATTTCACATCCTATCGATCTCTGGCAGTCCTAGTTTTAGAGTAATGGATAATCTCATTCAGAGCAACATTTTTCACGATGAAGACTCGATCATCCGTGACCATTGGAGCATAATGGATCAATTCTTCAGGATCCAATTCTTCTGGGAACTCATGGCGATACGTTCCACATCCATCAGTTGGTGCAGAAGCACATCTCGCAGAAATTCCGGCAGATAGAACTCGATGTTCTTGCCACGGCTGAGTGACAGATAACCGATGCCGAATGTGAACATGTCGATCGTGCCGACCACAACCTCCTGATCATCTGTCAGCTCACGGTCGCCGATCCAGATGTGTGAGATTTTATGCATGTCAGGCCTGCGGGAATCCGCTTCTATCGTCATCCCGGAGACACAGAGCGTCCCGAGCACCAAACCGCGAAAGCCATAGCCGCGGATCGGCTTCTCCTGAAAGTCCGCCAGCAGCGATTGTTCAAGCGCTTCTCTGATCTCCGCCCCCGTCAGGACCATCCTGCACGGGTTGATGGGGGACGGACATATCTCGTGCAAGGCTTTCCGCGTCACCGCACCCGCTTCAAGTTTGCCCAGGAGTTGCCCCGCATTAACGATCCCGATGTCCGCTCCGCACCAACTGCGAAGTCCGTCTGCGAGCAGGTTGCCGAGGCGGGACTCCTGATTCCAACTGATGTCCAGTTCCTCACCGATCGTCGTCACCACCTGGCGCATATTCCGGTCGCTGATCAGGCGGTAATGTTCGATGATCGAGATGAGCTCCGGCGACGCCGGCAGATGATCCGTTTGCACGCATCCGCCATGAAGCTGTACGATGCGGCCGGCCGAATGATCGTATTGAAGCTCCACCTTGCCGATATGCGTGCCGAACTTGCCTGCTGCGCAGATCATCGTATCGCCGATCAGAATCGGCTCCTCCAGCAGATGATGCGAATGCGCGCCGAGGATGATGTCGATGCCCGGTATTTCTTGCGCCATCCTCTCATCATTGTTCAAGCCCAGATGGGAGACCACGATCAGGATATGTACAGAGGAGCGGAGCTGGCTGACGAGCCTCGCCACGGCCTCGAACGGATCACGAACATCCCAGCCGAGCAACTCGTAGAAATCGGGGTAATTAATCGTCACGCCGATGATGCCGATGTCCAGCCTTCCCCGCTTCACAATCTGATAGGGCTGAATCCACGGTGGAAGAACGCCGCCATCCTTCAGGTACATGTTGCTTCCGACAACCGGGAAATCAGCCAGTTCCCCATACAACTTCTGCAATGTCTCCACGGAGAATGTCAAACCTTCATTGTTGCCAGGTACGGCAACATCATAACCGGTCGCGTTCATGACGGCAATGTTCGCCTGTCCGTCACTGCCTTCCGTCTCCAGAAATGCCCGGTCCATATGATCGCCACAATCGATGACGATCAGTTCGTCGCTGCTTAACATCCGTCGATGTTGATCGATTAAGGCGGCGATTCTGGGCATCGGTTCAAAATGGCTGTGAAGATCATTGGTATGCAGAATGACCAATTTTTGCAGCGTCTCGGGCGTTTCGGTCACATTCTCACCTTCCCTGCAGGATAAGCATATCGCGGTGATTGAGGGTTGGACATAGTGCGCGGGTCTTCCGCGATTGGATCAGGAATGACTGGTCCAGGAAAATTTCTCGTTTAATGGAATAATTTACGCGATACTGCTCACAATAATGATCGTTCATTAGGTATGCACGTACATCGTGCAATCTTCAAAGGAGGAGTCTCAATTTGCAACAAATGAGCTATCAAGTTCAACAGTTGACCAATCAGATCACGCAGATGGCGAGCAAATGCAACGGGAAGAACAACAGATGACTTCCTTGGCCACGATGCTGTCGCGCACGGAACAGCAAAACGCCGTGCAGCTCGAACAGCTCGCGCAACGTGAACGCCATTCGGCCAACCAGCTTCAGCAGATGATTCATCAGACACAGGTACTGTCGCAGCAGATCAATCAGCTTAGCCATGTGGTGAACCAGCTAAACAGCCAGGTTCAGAGCATCATTTCTCAGATCGCGAACAGTTCGTTCGGTGTGAACCCGCAAGCACAGGCCTTGCCTATACAAGCACCACAGCAGCCATTCAACGGCTACGGTACATACCGTCAATAAGAAGTATAGCCCATACTTTCGCCGGGAGCATACATGCCATTTCTTCAGTGCATGTATGCTTCTTCTATTATGTATGCTTCTACTATTATGACTCTCCATATAAGGAAAGTCCACTATGTTGCACTGGTGCAACATGGTGGACCTTCAAATGTTCGGCAACGGACCAGTTCATCACAGCTTCCTGATCAATACGTTCAGCTCCTCGCTGGATGCAGCGACCTGTATGATGCTCTTCGCCACTTCTTCCAGCGCCTGAACCGATCCGGCCAATTCCTCTTCAATCTCTCCAGTCTTCGTGCTAATGGAACCCATATCTTGCACGAGTGACCCGAAGAATTCACTCGTCGCCTGCATGCTCTGGTTCGCATCATCCACGCCGCTAGAGATCATAGGAACCGCATCGGACACCGCCTGGATCTCATTCCTCACGGATCGCATCATCTCGGAAACTTCAACGGCCATTTTGCGCGTTTGATCCGCCAGCTTCCTCACTTCATGCGCCACAACCGCAAATCCCCTGCCGTGTTCGCCTGCCTGCGCAGCTTGAATGGCAGCATTCAACGAGAGCAGGTTCGTCGTATCCGCCACTTCCCGGACCATGTCCGCGATCTGGTCAACCCGCTCAGCGCTGGATTGGAGATATTCAATATGGGTCCCGATGCCCTTCACATCCGCTTGGATACCTTGAAGCTTATCCAATTGATCAATCAGTTGGTTGATGCCCAGTGTCGCGGATTGTTCAATTGCGCTGGCAATGTCCGCTACAGACCGGGCGAAGGCAACAATATGCTCGGATTGCGCGCGAATCTCCTCAATCGCTGCGCTGCTTTCCTGCGCCACAGCCGCAAGTTCTGAAGCGCTTGCATTTACCTGGTCATTAATCTTCTGCTTCATCTCCGCCATTTCCGCCCTGACAGCTTCCGATGCCTCCTCAAAGGCTTCCAGGACGATCTGTTTCTCGATAGACAGCAGACGGCGGACCGCGTCGCGCACAACCGTCATATCCCGGGCATCCACATATCGCTCGCATACTTCCACAATCGCTCTTTCCAGTTCGGCGAACGAACCGATGTACCATTTCGCCATCAACTTGATGCGCAGATGGGTTCGGGCGACCTGCTGACGCCTGGCGATGTATGGGGCATCGATTCTGCCGGCAAGCATCTCAAGAACATGCTTCTGCAAGGTTTGCCGGAGCCGGTCTATCGTGCTATGCTCGTGAATCTTCCGCATCAGCGATTCTTCCTTGCCGATCGCATCGTAGAAGCGATTTACGATCTCCATGATATGGCGCTCAGCGATAGGTTGAATCGCTTTCGCAACCACCAAATCCGACTTCGTAAGTCCGATTACCTCTGCTTGCCGCGAGAGCTCGCCCTCCAAGTGCAGGAACACTTCTTCGTCTTGGATAGACAATCTGCGCTGTTTCATCATGCCTGGCACCTCGCTATCATCTGTTATGAATGCTTGTTGGTCGCCAAACCGGCAGTCTTTTTGGTTGCTTGTTCGTGTGCGTCCTCTACACCGACCATTAAGCAACACATCGACAGAATCACAGGATGGGTCTTGCCGATTGATTGGATGGTTCATTCACCACGACAACGGATTCCTTTGCATAAGCGGAGCTTCGCACTATAGAATTTCGCAGTAAAGGTTGGACAACTTTCCCGCACTTAGTATGTTCTAGGATCTTTCGTAAAAATATTAACATTCCGTGTTATGGTTGTAAAGCAATGAATGGCTAACCTGACAAGCAGGGGGATTGCCTTCCAGATGTCACACAGCAGCCATTTTCCACCATCCCATGCCAGTGCTATGATGAAGGGACGTTTGCGGTCATTTGCTTCATGACATCTCGGAAACGAGGATATGAAAGGATGCAAGCACCACGATGAAAGGAGGCACCTCAGATGATCGAATCACAAGCTGAAAGCAGAATCATCGATCTGTTGGAGATGATCCTGGACCGTTTGGAGTCCGTTGAAACTCACACCGATGAATTGCGCAAGATTGCAGAAGAGTTGAAGGAAATGAAAGAAGAGCTTTAAAGAGTAAATGGAAGGATAGGTTGCGAGGATTCCTGTCGAAGTATATCCCCCGCCGAACCATGACTGGGACAGCGGGAGATGGTCCGTTAATCTCGTTCTCTGGTCTGTTTGACCAATTGGTGTCCATATACGGAGACTGCGCCGCACAATATTCCTTGGATAATGGTCTCCACAGACAGACCGATCAGGCCAATGGCGAGCAGGATGGCGAATGCCGTTACGAGATATACGATTGTCCAATCCGGCACACGCGGAGTCTGCTTTAGAAGAAATCCCATCACCCAGCACGCTGCGACAACGATGATCAGCGCTGGATCGATCAGTCCAACGATGAAATCCATATCAATCATTCTGCCACTCCCCCGAACATACCGGCTCTATGCATGACGGTCACGAACCGGTAGAAGTCTTCACTGCCACCATCCGGTGCGTTTATATAGCCAGCCTTAACCGCTTCTTCGATCGCTGCTTGAGCCCATTCCGGCACTGCCATACGGTGTTTGTCCTCCAGCGCCTGCAATCGCTGTTCCATACGTTGGTTTGCCGTTTCTGCGGCCAGGAGCCTTCGCTCCAGATCAGCCATCTTCTCCATCGCTCTCACCGCTTCCTCGTCATAATCTAAGAGTTGATCACCCGTTATGATCTGAACGATCTTCGTTGCATAATGCGGATCGGTGGCATATCCGCACCGTTGCAACATCTCCGCTTGCTCTCCCGGACTCTTGGCATCGATTACGCGCTGGTATCTGGACCTGTTGTTCAGGAACAGCAACGCCTGGTCCTTAAGGCAGTCCTCGATGCTGTCATAGGCCCTGAAATCCGCAGACACATTGTCGTGCCTGACGTTGTCATGGACTTCCCAGGTGACGCGGTTTACGCTTCTGCCGCGCCAGTATGGCGTCTGCCTGCCGCTGCCGACCTTGTATCCGACAAGGTTAAACCAACTGTGGATCTTCCCGCCTGTTTCCAGAATCATCTGCGCAATCGAAACAGACGGGAAGAGAACACCACCGTCAAGTCGTACCTTGACGGCGATCGGCGCGACTGTGGCGATAAATTCAGATCGTTTCATTAAGGCCACCTCCCAACATTGCAGATATTGCGACTGAATCTCTTGAATGCGTCAATCCCGTCCTTCCAGCCGCGTTATCCGATGGTGAGCCTGCCTGGCGGATTCCTCGACACGCGTGACTCGCTCGGCAAGCAGGTCGTAGCGCTGACTCTGCGATTTGAGTTCCGCCCGCAAGTCATCCACACCATCACGGATATACTTTACGGATGCGCGGAGCTCACCGTCCTCCGCCCCGTCCCGCCGGACGGTGCGAGATCGTCCGAGCCAACCTAAGGTGATTCCGCTCAGCGCGGCCGCAACCGATACTAATGCTGGCCATTCCATACCCTCACCCCATTGTTCAAAAAAATAAGCCGTGTTTAAGAGAGTTTGCATTTGCTGCTCTATCGGACACCAGAGACACTATTCGGGCATCTTGGCGCACGATTGATTCTAACGGACACAGCGGTCTTATCCGTGGCAAATTGCTGGATTTCTCTTGAGAGCAGCCACTCGTGTCTCTTAAGTCTGTTAGAAAAGCAATTTGAGCAACAACTCTCTTAAATTGAGCCCAAAAGAAGAAGCTCCCTCATCGGGAGCTTCATGCAACATCCGCATCCAACAGTGCTTGTACCTCATCACGCCAACGCAGCGGGACATCCTGGATCGTGCGCAATCCTTTTTGGATAAGATCATAGTATACCTTGGCCATTACTTATCACCTCCTGCGACTAGCTCTGCGATTTCTGCCAGAGCGAGTTGAAGATCCGTCATTTCTTGTTCATAAACCTCCGCCATCTCCGCCATTGCGAGTTTCAACCGCGTGATCTCATCCTGCTCCGGCTCAGGCGTTGGGATCGGTTCATAGTTGACGACAACTTCACCACCCACTTCCGACACAATCGCCATATGATTCTGAGGAATATTCAGCAACTCTTCAGGAACCTGTTCGACTAGGATGTAATTGAGTTGAAAGGTTCGCTCTTCTCCTTCCTCTTGAATTTTTTTAAATCCGATATAAGCCCCATGATCGTGAAGTATGGCAAACATTCAAGCCCCTCCTTATCCAATAGAATATTTAAATTTTACATTTCGTACAGATATCTGCTTTGATTCAGGAGAAGATGCGGTAGCGTCCCGTCAAGTGGTGTAAAATCGATTTCTACCGCGTGACCCAGATTTATTTCTGCAAGAGTGTGGTGGATGCAAGAGGAACTTGCTCCCCATTGACGATTTTGGCCATGGATTCGAGACT